>Ga0208610_100066_pt1 | contig 46027 bp, 49 predicted proteins | sample SubbioR11Jul_8A2_FD_184815 | JGI IMG/M metagenome (GOLD analysis project Ga0208610, IMG submission 184815) | Serpentinite rock and fluid subsurface biosphere microbial communities from McLaughlin Reserve, California, USA - CR11Jul_8A2 (SPAdes) | ecosystem: Environmental > Terrestrial > Deep... | reverse complement strand
AGGCGGCCCCGCGCCTGTACCTCAGCGATAGCCGCTTCGGCCAGCCGGACGTAGTCCGCCACGCTAAAAGGCTCTGCCGGAGTGACTACGTCGATCAAGTGATGCGGCACCCGCTGCCGCTCGAGCGCTTTCGGCTTGGCGGTGCCGATATCCATCCCCTGGTAGACCAGCATGGCGTCGGCGGAGATGATCTCGGTGGGTATCAGGTCGGCCAGCGCCAGCGCCAGCTCGCTCTTGCCGGAGGCGGTAGGGCCGGCCAGAACCAGAATACTCTCCATTACCAGCGCGTCAAAGCGGCGATCCCTCCGAGTTGATTAAGCTCCGCTTCGGCCTCACCCCGCACAAACTCTAGTCTTATCCCGTGCTGGACGGCTAGCTCAGGGAGCAGATCCTTTAGGGGGACAACCGCGTGCGGCTCATCGGGGCAAAGATGGGCAGCCGCTAGCGCGTTACTAGTCAGCAGCCCGCTCGGCTCACAGCGGTAGACGGTCATATCCAGTCGCCAGGGGACCGCCAGCAGGTAGAGGCGCCGGGCCTGAATCGCCTCCAGCACCGCCTCGAGACCGTGGAGGCCGCGCTCGCGCAGCTCTGCTAGGAGCCTCCGCTCGTGCTCGCGCTCGGCGCGTTCAAGGCTGGGCGTCACCAAGGTGAGCACTTCGCTGGCTGGCAGCGCCGGGTGAGGCAGTGGCAGGCGGTCGACAATCAGCGCCTTGAGCCCGCTCGGCATTGCTGCCTCAAACTCCTGCCAGCGTTCGGTAGGGCCGAGCAGGATCAGCCGGTTAACCGGGCGCGCTATTAGCGTCTGCTTAAGCAGCTCAGCAGCCTCCTTATAAAAGCGCTGCGTCCAGGCTTCTAGGCGGCGGTTAAACTTATCCTTGCCCGCCCCGCCCCGCGCCGGCACGCCGGGCGGGGTGCCGGTCTGCCCCTCGGCCAAGTCGCGCCACGCCTCGGGGTTAACGGCCCTGAAGGCATCCTGCAACTCCTCGATCTCGCCCAGGTAGACCTCGAAGTAGCGCCAACGCTCCTGATCGAGACAGATCACGCCGTAACGCTCCTGCTCGTCCAGAGCAGCCAGCAGCGGGGTCACGTAAGGCGTCCCCCAGCGCGCGATGGCGCCATCGCGCAGCTCTAGTGTCGGCACTTCGGTCTGGAGGTAGTAGGTCTCAAACAGGGCGCTCAGGTCTGCTCCGGCAAAGACCACCAGGGTGCGCCCCTGCGGGATGACATGCTCGAGCTTAAGCCGGGTCAGCACTTCGTTGGCGTACTCCTTGGGCACGCCCTGCCCTGCTAGCGCCTCACGGGCGCGCAACACATAGGCTTTGCGGGCGTTATCGGGATTGGCGGGGTTAACATCCAGATAGAGTGACAGCACCGGCGCCGGGTACGGCGCGATCACCTGGCGTAAACGATCGATCACGGCAGGGTCCAGCACGGCGATCACCACCCTTCAGAAGTCGGCTGTGGGCGGCGAGGACTAGCCTCACACCCACCATCACACCGAAAGCCGGACGATAAGCATACCACTCCCCAGGGCCGGGTTCCTGAGCTTGTTAGCTGAACAGCGCTGGATCCCCTGTCCATTTAAGAGCCCTTAGCGACTTCGCTTAGCACTCGGTCATAGAACGTGACGCCCAGCCGCCTGATCTGGCCGATCAGCTCGGCATCGGCAAGATGATGGAAGATCGACAGGTCGAAGGTATAGGGTAAGAGCAGCTTGTCGAGGTCGTCCATGATCCGGCTCAGCACGCTCAGGGTCAAGTCATCGCCGCCTAGCAGGGTCAGATCGATATCTGAGCCGTGGCGGTAGAGCCCGGTAGCGCGCGAACCGTAGAGGATGGCCTGGTCCACCTGGGGATAGCGGGTCAGCACGGCGCGGATCTTCTGGATGACGGCTTCGGTCAGGCCGCAGTTCACACCGCTTCTCCGGACTTAAGATCGGTTAACACCTCCAGGAGCCGCTCGAACTCCACAAAATAATCGTTGCTGATGGCGCCAGCGATAGCTTTAGCGACCTCTTCGTTATACGTGTGCGAAGTTAAGTTGCGACTCCTGATCATCTCCATCCAGGCCTCGCCATTAGCGATCAGGCCTTGCCTAAAGGCCTCCCGGGTGGTGTCTTTCGAGCCGTAGAGGCCACTGACACCACGGCTTGCCAGAAAATCCTTCACGGTGTTCCAGGCCAACTCATGGGTAAACTCAAAGGCCTGAATCAGCCCCTGCTCTTCCAAATCAGTGAGCGGACGCCTGTGCGCTAGTTCGACGGCCTCTCGCAAGCGCGAGAGCGCTTTAGTAAACACCCAGCGAATCTCTTCTTGATGGCCCATTGGCTCTCTCCGTAAGCCTTGACCTGCCTCGGTCGTGTCGAGCGCCGCCTGTCAACCGTGCCCAAGCAGCACGCCCTTGGTGTGAGTATATAATCAAGGGGCTATATGCAACGTTTCAAGGATCGGCGAGAAGCCGGCAAGCTGCTAGCCAAGGCGCTTTACTCCTATCAGGGCCGTGAGGACGTGCTGGTGCTGGCTCTGCCGCGGGGTGGCGTGCCGGTAGCCTTCGAGGTAGCCAGTGCGCTCGGTGCGCCGCTCGAGCTGTTGATCGTCCGTAAGCTGGGCGTCCCCGGCCACGAAGAGCTGGCCCTGGGGGCCATCGCCTCGGGTAACGTGCGGGTGCTCAACCAGGAGGTCATGGCCGCGCTGGGCATCCGCCCGGAGACGGTAGAGGCGGTAGCCGCGCGTGAAGCGCTCGAGCTAGCACGCCGTGAACAGCTCTATCGCGGTTCGCGCCCCATGCTGCCGGTAGCTGGACAGTTGGCCATAGTGATCGACGACGGCATCGCTACCGGCGCCACCATGCGGGCGGCCGTGCGGGCCTTGCGCCAGCTCGGGGCGGCGCGCGTGCTTGTAGCTACGCCGACTAGCGCCCGTGACAGCGCCGAGATGCTGCGCCACGAGGCCGACGAGGTGGTCTGCCTGGCTACCCCTGAGCCCTACCACGCGGTGGGCCTGTGGTACGAGCAGTTCGAGCAGATCAGCGACAACGAGGTGCGGCAGCTGCTGGAGTTAGCCGTGAGGCACAGCCGGAAGTCTCATGAGGCGTGAGGTTACCGTCGCACTCAAGGCCGGCAGACTGCCCGGCTCCCTGGTGTTGCCACCAGGCGCGACCGGGCTGGTGTTGTTCGCCCACGGCAGCAGCAGCAGCAGCCATAGCCCGCGCAACCGCTTCGTGGCCGAGCGGTTAAACAGCGAGCGACTCGCTACCTTGCTGGTCGACCTACGGCAAGAGGCTGAGGACTCCCAGGCCCGCTTCGACATCTCCCTGCTGGCCGAGCGGCTGCTGGCGGCGATGGCCTGGCTAGGCGTGCAGCCGGATACCCGGCAGCTCCCGCTAGGGCTGTTTGGTGCCAGCACCGGCGCGGCGGCAGCGCTCGACGCGGCAGCACAAAGCGACGTGGTCAAGGCGGTTGTCTCCCGCGGTGGGCGGCCCGACCTGGCGGCCAGTTTGGTGATGGTGCGCGCCCCTACGCTGCTGCTCGTGGGCGCCGCTGACCCGGTGGTGCTGGAGCTCAACCGCACGGCGCTCGCCAAGTTGGACTGCGAGAAGGTGCTCAAGGTGATCCCCGGCGCCGGCCACCTGTTCGAGGAGCCCGGCGCTCTGGAGCAGGTTGCGGCGCTGGCCAGTGACTGGTTTAGGCAGCACCTCGCCTAGAGCGTGTTATGCGCTTCCCGTCAACTGTCCGGGACAGACAGCAAGGTCTCGGCTATCCGCCGGGTCTGCCTGGCCATCCCTCTCGCTTCGCTTTCCGAGAAAGTCTGCCAGCAACTGGGCAGGCGCCACAGGACGCCGGTAGAACTGGCTTCGCTCCCTTCGACTCCGCTCTGTATAACTTGAGGAGAGATGCGGGGTGTTGCTCAGCTTCGCTCTGCCTTAGTGGCCTAGCCCTGAACTGCACACCCCACATCCTCATTGGGCAGTTCTGTCGCCAGATACCAGGGTGCCTACCTGGCCTCATCCCTACAGAGATGTGCAGAATCTGCCCGCCACCTAAGCTTGTAGTGAGCTTGTCGAACCTAGAGGCGGTTATGATCATTAGCTGCCCTTGATGAAAACCGGACCGTACTGGGGCATCCCTCGTGTTACTCGGGACAGCGTCTCGCGGTGGCCAACGATGCGCAAGGGCTTAGGGAGTTGCAGCAGTGGGCAGTCCACTTCCCCGAGCGCTGCTGGGCCATCGAAGGGGCCCGGCCCTAGCTCGCTAACGTTGCACCCAAAACCCCGACGGTTTGGCTGCCAGCCCGGCGGTGTCGGTCATCTTTCAGCCAGGGCTTGACTCTGTACTATACTACAGGGTCTATAGTGGCTCTCAAGAAAGGAGGAGATCCCGTCCGACCTAAAGAAGTGTGGGAAAGGTGACCTCATCTCCTTTACAGGCTCAGTGCCAAGGGGTATGAACAGGTTCATCCTTCCCCAAAACTCAAGCGTCCCTGAGTCAGTCAGGGGTTCCCCTAACTGAAGAAAGGATACAAGGGTTTGTTCGACAATGGCGCTCACCAGAGGCCAGGTTGCCCACCTGTCAGGTCTGGACATCGAGACCGTCAGGTTCTACGAAAAGCAGGGCTTGATTGATGAACCGCCCCGCAGCGACTCAGGCTACCGGCAGTATTCCGAACAGGACGTGTCGCGGCTTCGGTTAATCAAACGGGCCAAGGAGCTTGGCTTCTCGCTCAAGGAAATCGCCGACCTCCTTGAGTTGCAGGTAAATCCCAAGACAGGGAGCGCCGAGGTGCGAGCGCAAGCCGAAGCGAAGATTGCCGACATTGACGAGAAGATTGCCGACCTCACGAAGATGAGAGCAACGCTCGCCACGCTGACAGAGGCATGTAGTGGCGAGGGGGCTACCACCGAGTGCCCCATTATCGAAGCGCTCAACGCGCCGGACGGAGGAGTGACATGAACGCGAAACGCAAGGTAGAGGTGTTCACAGCGGGATGCCCTGTATGTGACGAAACCGTGCAACTGGTTAGAAGCATCGCCTGTGAGTCGTGCGACGTGACGGTGCTCAACGTGAGTGCGCCCCACGTGGCGCAGCGGGCGAAGGTTCTGGGTATCCGCAATGTCCCGGCTGTCGTGGTGAATGGGCAACTGGCAGGCTGCTGCACGGGTCGTGGCCCAAATGAGCACGACTTGCTAAGTGCAGGAGTCGGTCGGGCAACTTAACACCATCCTGACGCACCGCTGTTTAAGGATGGGAAGCGTTCCCGTCCTTGTTGCTGCTGTGGGCGGGCAAGCGAGCTTGACTCTCCTCCCAAGGGGAGACTTTACCCTAGCAGGCATGACCGACATCCAACACTGTCCCACCTGTATCGATCTCCTTTACTTCGACGGCTGTCCCTCCTACCAGCGTGTCTGGCGCGACTTGGCCGAGGTCATCGCCGAAGCGAATCTGGACGCCTGCGTGAGGCTCGTTAAGGTTGACACGTCAGAAAAGGCCGATGCGCTGCACTTTGCCGGGTCCCCCACCGTCAAGGTCAATGGGCGCGACCTTGAAGGCTACGACGGGCCGGGGGTGATGGCCTGCCGGGTGTACCGGGAGAACGGCGGCAAGGGCTGGCCGAGTCGCGAGCAGCTCGCACGCGCCAGCCGATAGACTAAGGGGCGGAAGCCGACGTCGTAATAGTCATATATAGTCAAACTCCTCCCCTTGCCACTCGAGCTCTCCGTTCAGCGAGGAGGAGCTTCACATATAATCCTCGAAGTCTTCTAGGGGCGCGTCGAAGTCCTCGACGATATAGGTGACGAGGCCTTTAGCCATGCCGATCCGGCGTTGTGGGCGCGCTTCGGGCAAGGCGAGAAGCTTGACGAGAGGCTTGTTGCCTTTGGCGATGACGATCTCTTCGCCTTCCAGCGCCCGTTAGATCAGCCTGGAGAGGTGGGTCTTGGCCTGGTGAATGTTCACTTGCGCCACAACCCCACTTTAGCTAAGCTCCATGACTAAGTCAATCTCGGCTTCTGCTCGCGATGACCAGGAGGTGCCCAGAGTTTTCCCAGCGCTGGCCCACCCTGGAGCCACTTTTGAGGACACTCCTTCAGAGCTTCGCCAGCAGCTCCAGCATGACGTGGTAGACCGACACCTGCACCTCCTGGATGCGGCGCACTCGCTGGCCGCTTCCGCAAAGGCAGCTGACCCTCCCGAACCCCGAAAGCGGCGCGGGTGCGCGTCACCCCGACCCGCCCGGCAAAGGCCGTGACTTCAGTGTCTAACATGCTGATCACTTCGCCTCGTCGCTCTTGCAGGATATCCCTCGCAAGAGCGTAAAGGCGTTTCTCAGCGCCTCAATCAGCTCCTCCGCCTTACCAAGCCGTTCCGCTAAGAGAGCTAGCTGCTCCCGCAACCGCTTATTCTCAGCTGCTAGCTTGTCCGTCTTCGGACCACGCTGCTTACCACCCATCGCCTCGAGCATGCCCCTTTCGCGTTGCCGCCGCCATTCGGAAATCAAGCTGGAGTAAAGACCTCCCCGGCGTAGAATCTGGCCGGCCTGATCCTTTTGGGTGACCGCCTCGATCTCCACGAGAATCCCCAGCTTGTACTGCGCTGAGAACCTTCTCGGCACAATCACCTCTGACTCGTCTGCTTCCTCTGCATCATGTGCTCTCTTCTGCCCTCTGCTCAAAAAACTTTTGGGGATGAGCGGCAACCATCATTCTGGCATAGAGGGACCATGCCTACTCCCTCATTCCCTTTGAGTCAAGTCCTTTCCCGAATTGGCGTCACGTTTAAGCAGCTTCATACTGGCGGAAACTATAATGGTGTCATGCCTCGTGATCCCCTGGTCGCCATTGTCCTGCTTCTTTTCTTGCTGTTGATCGCGGTGCTGCTCACCTTGTGGCTAGCGCTGACTAGCACCACACGCACCAGGCAGCGCGAGGCAACCAGCAACCCCAATCCGGTCACCCCCAAACTGGCGCTATCGAATGACCAGGTACGCGGCGCTAAGGCTACCAAGCCTTCGGAATTGTCGGGCGAAGCCTTATTGTCGGGCGAAGCCTTAAGCAAGGGGTCTAGCAAGCAAGAGGACGCCTTTGAACGGTTCCTAAAGGCCAAGAACGACGACTTAGATTTCTGATGCAAAACCTGGCCACAAGCCTACAGAATGTAGGAAGTAGGTTGTGGGTGGTGGGGGTTTCCTACTACCTATATCCCACGACCCACATCCCATTTGGAACCGCTTGCTATACTATTGTGTGCGTTTTAATTACCAGCAGATGATCCTGAGCCCTCAGGGTAGGGTCGGGATGATCCCGCTCGAGCGGAGCCCTTAATGCAATCCGTCGGCATGGTGCTTGGCACCCAGGATGCCACCCCCTTACAGTTCTGGTTTGCGGTGGCCGCGGGGGCCAAAGTCCAGCTTGATGACATCGTTGCCATAAAGGTCCAAGATCCCGCTAACGCCAACGCGGTAGTGCATTTCTACGGCGTGGTTGACGAGGTGCGCCGCCGCCTCGAAGGAGTGCAGTTTGACGGCGATACCGAGCTGGTGGCACAGGGTCTCATGCCGGCGGGTGTCAGCTACGCCGCCCATGTGCTGGTGACGCGGGTCGAACCCGAGGAGTTCATACCGCCCGGCCCCGGCGATGCGGTCTATCTGGCCTCCGGTGAAGCGCTCGCGAAAGCCCTCTATCTTGACAACATGGAAGCGCCCCTGCCCGCAGGGGTGCTGCGCAACGGCGAGCCGGGCTACCTCAACTTCGATTTTATCAGCGGCCAAAAGGGGGCGCATATCAACATCTCGGGCATCTCCGGCATCGCTACCAAGACGAGCTATGCGCTATTTCTGCTCTATAGCATCTTCAACGCCCTTAATCGCAAAACTGGCCAGCCGCTGGTCCAGGCCAACACCAGCAAGGCGATCGTCTTTAACGTCAAGGGTGAAGACCTGCTCTTTTTGGACCGGCCCAACAAAGACTATCCCACCGCTGAGCAGGCCTGGCAGAACAAGCGCCGCAGCAAGGTCAGCCGCTACGCCCTGTGCGGCCTGCCAGTCAGCGCCTTTAGCAGTCTCAGTGTAAGCGCCCCGGCGCGTGAGGGGCGCGCCTTGATGGCCGAGGCCGCCTCGCGTGAGGGGGTTAAGCCGTACCTCTGGACGCTACAGGCGTTTGCGGCCGAGCGCATGCTCTCGTTTGCCTTCGTTGACCGTGACGCCATGACCAACTTGGGCTTCTTGCTGACACATGTGGAGGAGCGCCTAGTCAACTTAGCCGCCGGACAGTCTGGGCCGCATCTCGAAGTGGAACGCTTTAGCCACTTGCTTACGCCCTCGCCCAATGAAGCGTCAGCTAGCGACTTTACGCCGCTCTCTGCCGAGGCACTTTTTAGTGATAGCCGCCGCAGCGAGCTGCGCGGCGATACCGAACGGCTGATGACCTTTTACGATCTATTGCGCTATCTCCGCTTCAAGCTACTTGGCACCGGCCTAGATGACTACAAGGATGGCGACCCTAGTTGGGTGGCCAATATGCACCGGGGGACGCGCGAGGCCTTTATCCGCCGACTAATGGGAGCTGCCAAACATCTGGCGCGGCTAGTGCGCGGCGACTTGAGCGAGCGCGAAGTGGCGCGGGCCCGGCTCGATATCTTGACCAGCGAACAACAGGTGCATGTGGTCGATATCCACAGCCTAGCGCCGCTAGCGCAGATGTTTGTGGTAGGCGTACTGTTGCGCCAGGTGTTCGAGGCCCAGGAGGCACGCCACAGCCGCAGTCAGATCTTCGTTGTGCTAGACGAGCTTAACAAGTACGCCCCGGCCGAGGGTGACAGCCCCATTAAGGACGTGCTATTAGACATCGCCGAGCGCGGGCGGAGCTTGGGCATTATCTTAATCGGCGCGCAACAGACCGCTAGTCAGGTCGAGCGGCGGGTGGTGGCCAACGCCGCTATCCGGGTGGTCGGGCGCCTTGATGCTGCCGAGGCCGAGCGGCCTGAGTACCGCTTCATGCCGCGGAGCTTCGTAGGGCGCTCGACTATTCTGGCGCCGGGCACTATGATCGTCCAGCAACCGGACGTGCCGCAGCCGATGCTGCTCAACTTTCCCTTCCCGGCCTGGGCTACCCGCAAAAAGGAAGCCCTTGAGGACGCCAGCGACGCGCGGGCACTCGAGGTGTTGGAGTGATATTAGACGCGCTGTGAGAAATGAGAAAAGAGGAATGAGAAAAGAGTACCTGGCACCGAGCGTGACGCGACTTACTAGGTGCTTATCTACCCCTACTTGAATACTGGCTACTTGTCTACTTGACTACTGCCGCTAGGAGGCTACCTTGACCACACCCATCTTCGACGGCCACAACGACACCCTGCTCAGCCTCTGGCGCCCCAAAGAGGGCGAGGCGCGGAGCTTTCTTGAGCGCAGCGACTACGGTCATCTCGACCTGCCGCGGGCGCAAGAGGGCGGCTTAGCGGGCGGCTTTTTTGCGGTGTTCGTGCCGCCTGCTACCAAAGAGGAGACCAAGCTCCCTAGCGAGCCGCCGTTTGAGCTGCCGCTGCCTGAGCCCTTAGAACTCGCCTACGCGCAGCAGGCGACTATGGCGATGCTGGCCATAGCGTATAGGCTCGAGCGCGCCGGGGCATTAAAAATTGTGCGCAGCGCTGCTGAACTAGGTCCTTGCCTTAACCAGGGGGTGCTGGCGGCGGTGCTCCACCTTGAAGGGGCAGAAGCCATCGACCCAGATTTAACTGCCCTGGAGGTCTTCTACCAGGCCGGCGTGCGCTCCCTGGGGCCGGTGTGGAGCCGCCCTAACGCCTTTGGCTGTGGGGTGCCGTTTAAGTTTCCCGGCTCGCCGGATACCGGCCCTGGCCTTACCGCCGCGGGCCAGGCGCTGATTGCGGCCTGTAACGAGCTAGGTATCATGATCGACCTCTCACACCTCAACGAGCAAGGCTTTTGGGACGTGGCCAAGCTCAGCCAAGCCCCGCTAGTAGCAACCCATTCCAATGTTCACGCGCTCTGCCCCTCTAGCCGCAACCTAACCGACCGCCAGCTTGACGCCATCAAGGACTCAGGCGGTATGGTCGGCCTCAACTTTGCGGTGAGCTTCCTCCGCGCTGACGGCAAGAACGACGCCGACACACCGCTTGAAGTGCTGGTGCGGCACCTCGACTACTTAGTTGCGCGGTTGGGGATCGACCATGTCGGCCTTGGCTCGGACTTCGACGGGGCCACCGTGCCTCGCGACATCAAGGATGTGACGGGCCTCCCGAAACTCCTTGAGGCGCTGCGCGCGCACGGCTACGATGAGGCCAGCCTACGCCAGGTAGCTTATGAGAACTGGTGGCGGGTGCTGCGGCTGAGCTGGCACTGATATCGGTGTATCCTCAATTCAAGACTCTCGACAACGCCTGGCCTCCTGCAACAGGTAGCCCAAAAAGCCGCGTAGCGTTGCGGTCGGTTACAGCCTCAATCTGTTCGCTGGTTTCGCCGCGCAGCGCAGCCAAAAACGCTGCCGTATAGCGCACGTTAGCCGGAACGTTGCGCTGACCGCGCTTCGGCACTGGGGTCATAAACGGGCTATCGGTCTCTACTAGCAACCGGTCGGCAGGCAGGGCCTTGGCCACCGCGTGCAGCGCCTGAGCACCGGGGTAGGTCAGGTTACCGGCAAACGACACCGACCAGCCTAGCGTAAGTCCTGCTTCAAGCAGCTCAGGGTGGCCGTTAAAGCAGTGCAGGACACCTTTATGCCAGCCTAGTTCGCGTAACATAGCCGCTGCTGCTTTTGATGACTGCTCGCCGTTCTGCTTGTCGCGCACGTGTAAAATCAGCGGCTTATCAAGCTCGGCAGCTAGCTCGGCTTGCCAGCGCAAGCTCTGGCGCTGCGTCGCCTGATCGACCCGGTCCCAGTAATCATCAAAGCCGCTCTCGCCAATAGCGACTACCTTCGGGTGACGGGCCAACGCAGCGATTTCGGTCCGCACCTCGGCCTCTTGGGCTTCAAAAGCGTCGTTGGGGTGAATGCCGACTACCGCCCACACGTTAGCGAATCGCTCGGCCAGCGCCACGGTGGCGCGGCAGCGCACCAGCGTCGTCCCGACACTGATGATTGCCGTCAGGCTAGGGTCAACAGCTAGTGGATCATCGCAGTAGTCGAGGTGGCAGTGGCTGTCGATCACCGGCCCAGTTTAGCTAATTTGGCCTTGCGGGGTGCATCTCATCTGACGGGGAGACGATAAAGCAGGGGATGAAGCAACGACCGAACTGGCCGGTAGAAGCGCGAGCATCGCGGATATTGCGACTCGGAGGCAAAGCCGAAGGGGAAGCGATCTCAGGCAGGGCGCGCACAAGCTAGCGCGATTAATGATGTTTGATAATCTGTTTTAAGGAGACGAAAATGCCAGATGCTGCCCATCCCTCAACCGGCTGTTTTTAGAGGATTTGCTTGACTCTGTGGTCGTCGCGGAGACAACTCCCGAAGCAGCACGTCAGGCGCTGCGGTTGCAGATGCGTGATCTGGAGGACGCCTTTCAGGCAGTTTCAGCGCTGCACTGCAAGGCAGGCTACATCGTGACCCGAAACACAAGCGCTCATCGGTGTTCGCCCGTTCGGGCAGTCAGCCCAGCTCAGTTTATCGCCCTGACGTCTGACTAGGTGGCTTTGCCCCACGGCGCTATGCCACCGGGATGACTACGCTGCTACACCGCGGCTACCCGCGATGGCTCTATCGCCGACGCCCGCTCATTCGTCTTCGTAACCGAGGGCAACCCCCAAGGTTGCAAGCTGCTGCCGGTGACTACCATGACCGGTATAAGGTAGATTGGGGTACATGGGAGCGGACGTCAGACATGCTGGTTGAACTACGCTTCGACAATGTTAGCTATAGCTTTAGCGGCCATGAGACGTTTCCCTTACGTTACGCGTGGCTTTCAAAGGCTGTACAGCACTTGCAATCATCCCCCGAATCTATTCTTGCGAGATGGGACGATGGTTCCTCCGCTTTGCTTGACGGCTGGTTCCTGACGAAGCCGGTGCTTGAGGGTACATGTTTTGCTGATCAACAATGCATCACATTAGCCGCGTTCTAGGGAGTATTCTTCGGCATGATGCCAAGCTAAACACGGCCAAACTTGCCTTGCTGCGCTCACTCAACGATGTTGTCCTTGCGTATGCTGGAATAGAGCTGCACGGAAAAGGCGTTGTTGTTCCGCTGCGAATACTGGCGGAGTTTTGGGTGGCGTATTACTGGGCCTTTATGGACGAGGAAAGGCCTATTTTCCAAGGGCCAAGGGCGCGACGGAGTGGGAAGGTTTGGAATGATTTTGCTTTTCGCGAAGAACTGACCGCGTTGAAGCAGTACTGGTTGACAACTCCTTTTGGTTCAAGGCGCCCTTCGGATGGCTTTGTGGTCGTTGCGGAGATGAAGGCTTCTCGTGCTACAGAGATTTATCCGTCAGACTTTATTAGTCTGTACAGGCGAGTGATCAAGAGAATCGTCGGTGTCATAAAATATCCCATTCAGTACGCCGGTCCAAGTAACCAGTACTACAGCGTGTTTTCACGTCCAGCTTCAGCAAGCACTTGGACAAATGCTGTATGGCTGCCAACCACCGTGCCGGTAGAGCAGTGCCTACTCCTTTCCAACGAGCTTTGGCAAGGCTTCAAGGATCTATCCCTGTGGATCGAAGCGCTTTGCATTCATGAATGGAGCCTGTTCACAGAAAGGATTCGGGACGAAAGGGGTGCAAGTGTGAGCAGGGGGGAAGTGTATACCCTTTTGACGGAGCGTCCCGATAACCGCCGTCCACTTACGTGGGAACGTAACCAGATCGATATCTTGCTCATGGAAGGTCGTCAATTTTCGTGCCCCTGGACAGGGAAAAGGCTAAAAATTGGCTCCTATGACCTTGACCACATCATTCCAGTCTCAATCTATCCCATTAACGAATTGTGGAACCTTGTACCTGCCGACCCGTACTTTAACTCGCACCGAAAGAGGGCTAGGCTGCCGAACACGAAGATGTTGGAAAGGGCACGTCCTGCATTTTCCTCGACCTATGTTAACTACCGCAACTCTCAAGTTCTGTCGCGGGTCTTTAATCAGGATACGTTCTTGCGCTCTGGTTTGGATCAGAACACCGAAGAGGATGTTATTGCTCTGGCCGTAACCAACATAGTGGCAGCAGTGGCGGACTCAAGAAATGTAGCCCAGTTTTAGGAGTGGATATGCGAAAGTATTTTAACAAACTTGTTCGGGATCGCATTCCCGAGATCATTCAAGCAGAAGGAAGAACCTTTCAACTCGAAACACTGGATAATGGGGCGTATCTTGCGGCGCTTATGCAGAAGCTCATTGAAGAAGCGGAAGAGTTGGCAGCAGCATCACCCGAGAAACGAAAGGAGGAGCTGGCAGACATTCTTGAAGTCCTGGATGCAATCGTTGTCACTCTCGACTATGACCGGGTGGAAATTCTGGCAGAGCAACGACGAAGACGGGCAGAACGTGGCAGCTTCTTTGAACGGATCAAGCTGCTTTGGGTTGAGTAGATGACGCCCTCTTACGTGCTTCAGGCGATTGGGTTAAGTCGGGAAGAGGCGTACAACACGATCCGCGTCGGTCTCGGGCGGTTCACCACACAGCAAGAGATCCACCAAGCGATTCGTTCCATGACCACAGCCTATCGGCATCTTCAGCAGATGGATCGTGGCCAATCAGGGTGAGGTTGTGATGGTGCTAGCAGCCGACTCGCTCAACAAAGAGGTCTTAAAGCAGCCGCATCACGCCGTCTTGGGTCTTGGTCGTGCTTAGAACGGTCGTTCTCAGCCCGCATCCATCGGGGTTTCACTATCCGAAAGGCCTCATCGTCACCCCAAACCCTCGCGCGGCCGAAGCGTTCGAAGCGAAGTTCACGTCGCTCGACAGGCTCGCGCGAAAGGTCTTGCAGGAGGCGGGTCTTTTGGTGGCTTCGGAGATCGTCGCCTACCGCACGCTGATGCAGGCCGTCGCCGAGGTGATTGACCCGCAGGATGTGCCGGGGACCACCCGCCTGCTGCAAGGGGCGGTGCGCGAGCTGTTGCGCGCTGGTTTGAGTAAACCTGCACGCTTACCAGGCAAGGTGGCGGCTTTGCTCGAGCTCTCCGCACGCTACCGAGCGCTTCTGGACGCGGCGAAGCTCGTCGATCCCGCCGAGGTCACCGCCCGCGCTGCAGCAATGAGTCCGGCACGGTTGGTGGTGCAGGTTCGCGGCTATCCGCGCCTCGGCTGGAGTGAGTTCGACTTTCTTGACGCTATCGCGGACAAAGGCAGCCTGCTGGTGTTGCCCGTTCAGGCGAGCGGGCTTTTCAGCGGCAACGAGGAGAGCGCGGCCTACCTTACAGGCTGAGGGTGCCGTGACGCTGATGACCGTTCACCGCGCCAAAGGGCTCGAGTGGCCGGTGGTGATTCTGGCCGACTTCGATTACTCGCCGGGTTCGGCAAGCCCGCCGGTGCTGATGGACCCGGCGCTGGGCCTCGCTCTCAAGGTCGAAGACGACGAAGGCGAGGCCGTAGAGCCTGTCCTCTACGCGGAGCTTTTTGCGCTGTCTGAAGATGAGCGCTGGCTGCCTCTCTTGAAAACGCTCGAGACGGCAGGCATCCGACCGCCCGACTTAGACGCCTGTCTGGCACCGCTGACTCGCGCGGGCACACCGGCGCCCGCTCAAACGGTCCTCGCCTGGGACCATGTGGCGCTGGCCGAGCGCGGCACCCCCGCAGAGAGCTTCGTAACCGAGGACGACCCGCAAGGTGCGCTCGAGGCGCTGAGGCCTTATCTTGATCTTGGAGACGTGCCATGAGGTTCTTGATTGCGGACAGCTTCACCAAGAGCTTGGCTCATTTGAGCCAGGACCTGCAAAACCAGGTCAAGCAGAGCGTCTTCGACTTCCAGACCGACCCGCAGCGCCCGAGCCTGCAGTTTCACCGCGTGGATCGTGCCAGGGACAAGGGCTTCTGGACCTTCCGCGTGAATGACGACATCCGCGTGGTGGTCCACCGGCAGGGCGAGGACTTCGTTTACTGCTACGCCGACCATCACGACAAGGCCTACCGCTGGGCGGAGACGAGGCGGATGGAGATCCACCCGAGTACCGGCGCGGCGCAGCTCGTCGAAATCAAAGAGCGCGTCGAGGAAGTGGTCAAACACGTCGTTCAGAAGGTGCCCCAGGAGCCGCCGCTGTTTGCCAGGTACGATCCGCAGTACCTCTTAGCGCTCGGCGTTCCGCCGGAGTGGCTCGGCGCCCTGAAGTACGTCGGCGAGGAAGGCTTCTTGAAGCTCACCGACCACCTGCCGCAAGAAGCGGCGGAGAAGCTCATGCTCCTCGCTGAAGGGCATCCCGTGCCGACGCCGACACCTGTCATCGGCGATCCCTTCTTGCATCCGGATGCGCAGCGGCGCTTTGCGGTGGTGAGTCACAGCGAAGCGGCGCTTCACCAGGCGCTCGCCTACCCGCTTGACCGCTGGATGGTGTTCTTGCACCCGACCCAGCAGGCTTTGGTCGAGAAGGACTACGCAGGTCCCGCCAAGGTCTCGGGAGGTGCGGGCACCGGCAAGACGGTGGTGGCGCTGCACCGCACCGCGCAGCTGGCACGTCGCGGTAAGTCTGTGCGCATCCTGCTCACTACCTTCTCACGTTCGCTCGCCACGCGCCTGGCCCACGGCCTCGACCGACTCCTAGGCGAGACGAGCGCGGAACGCCAGCGCGTGCGCGTGACGAATCTGCATCAGCTCGCGCGAGAGCTCTACCAGGTGTCGACCGGCAAACCCTTTACGGCCCTCACGGCGTCCGCGCTCCGCGACGAAATCGAGAGGGCGCTGCGGGCAACGGGCGAACGGGGTTTCTCCGCCGGGTTCCTGGCGAGCGAATGGCAGCAGGTCATCGACGCGCACGGGATCGACGACTTCCCTACCTACCGCCGCACTCCGCGCGCCGGCCGCGGCACAGCGCTCGGGCTCGAGCAGCGGATGCGCGTCTGGAAGGTCCTTTCCAAGGCAAAAGAAGCTCTTGAGCAGCGAGGCTTGATGAGCTTCGAGCGGCTTTGCCACGAGGTCGCCGAGCAGCTTGATGCGCAAGACGGGAGGCCTTTCGATCACATCGTCGCCGACGAGATCCAAGACTTCGGGTCGGCTGAACTGAGGCTGCTACGCGCCCTGGTTCCTCGAGGTACCAACGACATCCTGCTGGTAGGGGACGACGGCCAGCGCATCTACAAGGCGCGCTCGAGCCTTCGGGCCTCGGGCCTCGAAGTAGTGGGACGCTCGAGTATCCTCCGTCTCAACTACCGCACCACCGAGCAGATCAGGCGGCATGCCGACGCACTCTTGCCCAAGGCGCTCGTGAGTGCCGCCGGCATGAGCGAGACCCGCACCGCCGTCTCCCTGTTGCGCGGCCCCGACCCTGAAGTCGTGGGTTTTGCCGGTCCTGAAGAAGAGGTGCGAGCCGTAGCCGAGCAGATCGGTTACTACCTCACTAATGGCTTCGAGCCGCGCGACATAGCCATCTTTGCCAGGACCACGCAGCTCCTTAGGGAGCGCGCCGAAGCTGCCCTCGACCTGTGTGGTTACAGGGGACATCACCTGAGCGAAGATGCCCCACCCGATCATGCTTGCGTGTCGCTCGGCACCATGCACCGGGCCAAAGGGCTCGAGTTCAAGATCGTCATCTTGATGGGCTGCGAGGCTGGCGTGCTGCCCTTGCCGGCAGCCCTTGCCGCCGCACCGGACGAAGGGGAGCGCAAGCTCGCCTTCGAGCAGGAGCGGAACTTGCTCTACGTCGCTTCGACCCGCGCCAGGGAACACCTCGTCATCACCTTCGCGGGTGTCCCAAGCGAGCTTTTGGGGGTCTGGCGGATGGAGGAACGCCCTCGTGATGCCTGACGCCAGCACGCTTTGCGCTATTGTTGCGGACCTCGCCCTTACTGGCCACATGATCGGCACGCCCGGCCACGAGCGGGCAAAGACCTGCCTGCTGGGCCGCATGAACGACGAAGGGCTCGAGCAACGCTGCGCTTGACTTGGCCATCTCTTCTCGCCTCCTCCTGGCCCTGTCAGCTCTCAGGGCACGTGAGGTGCAGCCGACCTTGTGAGAATTTTGTAAGAGTTCTCCTGCTACCCTAGGACCGAGGAAGGCCGTAAGGATGAAGCGAGGTCTGTTTATGATTCAAAACGTGCAGTTGATCGATAAGCTTCCTAGCCTCTCCAACCAAGAGCTACGCGACATCATCTCCGAGTGCGAGAGCGAGATCTGCGAGGGCACTGCCAAGATCGAGGATTATGAAGCGTTTGTGCTGTGCCAGCAGGAGTTGGTGCGCCGGACCTGGAGCTGACTCCGGCTGAGCTGTAGCTCTGACTCAGATGGGTCATGGGAGGCCGCACTCCAAGCTCCACACCCCTTGCCAATAACGGTAAGGGGTATCTCGTTGCCCCTGGTGGTCTTCCCCCGGCAAATCGGGTAGCATAGGCGCAGTGCGGTGGTTGTGGATCATCCTAGTGATATTGCTGGCCTCATGCCTGCCAGCCTTGCCACCCGCGCCCCGGATGCAAGCGGCGCAAGGCGTATCAGCTCGAGCCCTAGGGCTTCCGGCTGAGGGGGTAGCCTCCTGGTATGGCCCGGGTTTTGCCGGTCGCCGCACCGCCAACGGCGAGATTTTCGACCCTACGCAGCTTACCGCTGCGCATCGCACGCTCCCCTTTGGCACTCAGGTGCGGGTAACCCATCTAGCCAACGGCCTGAGCGTGGTGGTGCGGATCAACGACCGCGGGCCGTTTAGGGCAGGCCGGATCATCGATCTGTCGCGCGCTGCTGCCGAGCGTTTGCGCATGATCGGCAGCGGTACCGCCACTGTGCGGCTCGAGCTGGTGCAGCCCGGCGAAACCCCCATCTGGACGGCGCTAGCCGATGCCAGGCTGGGCGGGTTTGATATCCTCTCGCGCTTTCACGAGCGAGGGGATCTGCTCTTTTTGACCTCGGCCACCGTCAGCGACCCTATCTTGGTACGGGTCATCGGCAACGACATCCCGCCCGAACAGAACGCCGATCTGCTACTACCACCCGAGGTCTTTGCGCTCTTAGGAGGGCGCGTCTACGCCGCGCCCCCGCGCCAGTAAGCCCTAGCTGCGCCGGCAACCCTCGGCGATAGCGCGGGCCAGCGCCAGCACGTCGCCGCCAGTAGCCAGGGCATCGATCAGCGCCGAGCCGACCACCACCCCGTCGGCCACCTCAGCTACCGGCCTAGCGGTGGCCGCGTCGGCGATGCCGAAGCCGACCGCTACCGGCAGCTCGGTCACGGCCTTGGTGCGCCGTACTAGCTCGCTAACTTCGCTGGGAAGGCGTTGCCGCACTCCAGTCACGCCGGTCACCGACACGGCATAGACGAAACCACGGCAGGCCGCTGTGACTAAGCGCAGCCGCGCTTCGGTGCTAGTCGGCGCGACCAGGAAGATGGTGTCAAGCTGATGCTGCCGCGCTGCTGCCAGCAGACTCTCCCCTTCGTCGGGCGGGAGGTCGGGGAGGATTAACCCGTCGACGCCGGCAGCTTTGACATCGGCCACGAAGCCGGCCTCCCCTGCGGGGTAGCACAGGATGGGGTTGTAATAGGTCATGATGACCAGCGGTTTGTCGCTCTGCTCCCGCAGGGTGCGGATTAGCGCCAAGACCTCCGGCGTGGTGATACCCTGGCCGAGTGCCGCTTCAGAGGCGCGCTGGATGGCCGGTCCGTCCCCTAGCGGATCGGAAAAGGGCAGGCCGAGCTCGAGCGCGTCAGCAACGTCAAGTAGGGTGCTGGCGATTTCTACAAAGCGCTGACGGTCAGGGAAGCCTGCCGTCAGGTAAGGGATAAAGGCGGCGCGATTGTCAGCCTTAGCGCGCGCAAAAGCCTGCTCAAGACGGGTCATGACCGGCCTCCGGCCAGCTGCATAACTTCACTCACATCCTTATCGCCCCGGCCTGAGAGGTTAATGACGATGATCTGCTTAAGCTTCATAGTGGAGGCGAGCTGCATGGCGTAGTAGACGGCGTGGCTGGTCTCTAGCGCGGGGATGATCCCTTCGCTCCGACTCAGCACCTCAAAGGCGGCTAGCGCCTGCCAGTCATCGACTGCCACGTACTCAGCGATGCCGGCATCGGCAAAGTAGCTGTGCTCCGGCCCCACCCCAGGATAGTCGAGCCCGGCTGAGATCGAGTGGGCCGGGCTAATCTGACCGTGGTCGTCCGATAGCAGGTACATCAGCGCGCCGTGCAAGACGCCGCGCTTGCCCCTGGTGATACTGGCGGCATGTGCGCCGCTCGCTAGCCCGTGCCCCGCCGCCTCAACGCCGATCAGCCGGGGGCGCTCGGCAGCAGGCAAGTAGGCATAGGGCGCAAAGATACCGATAGCGTTAGAGCCGCCGCCGATGCAGGCTACTACCGCGTCCGGACAACGGCGCCCTTCAACCTGCTGCAACTGCTCCTGGGTCTCAAGACCGATCACGCTCTGAAAGTCGCGCACCACCATCGGATAGGGGTGCGGCCCCACCACCGAACCGATCAGGTAAAAGGTATCGCGCACGTTGGTGACCCAGTCACGGATGGCCTCATTGATGGCGTCCTTAAGGGTGCGGGTGCCGATCCCGACCGGCTTCACCTCGGCGCCTAGCAGCTTCATGCGATAGACATTCAAGGCCTGGCGCCGCATATCCTCTTCGCCCATGTAGACAACGCACTCCAGCCCCAACAGCGCCGCCGCGGTGGCGGTGGCCACGCCGTGCTGGCCGGCACCAGTCTCGGCAATCAGGCGCTGTTTGCCCATCCGTTTGGCCAACAGCGCCTGGCCGATAGTGTTGTTGATCTTATGCGCACCGGTGTGGTTTAAGTCCTCGCGCTTGAGGTAGATCTTGGCGCCGCCACACCGCGCCGTGAGGTTCTTGGCCAGAGTGAGCGGGCTGGGGCGGCCCACAAAGGTCTTGAGGTAATGGTTCAGCTCGGCCTGAAAGGCGGGGTCGGCCTTGGCCTCTTGATAAGCGGCGGTCAGCTCGTCGAGCGCAGGGATCAGGGTTTCGGGCACATAGCGCCCGCCGTAGGCGCCGTAGCGGCCACGTGGGTCGGGGAGAGGAAACATCTAACCTCCAGGGTTGTTTACCGGAACGTGTGAGGTGTGAGGTGTAAGGTGTGAGGGGCTGCATACGCAGAGGATAGCGCTGGCTTATCGCCAGCGTTGGTGCTTGATCTTAAAGGTGCGCGGGGTACGCACGCGCGGGCGCGGCTTCACGGATCGAGTCTAGCTGACCGTAGCAACCATGTCTAGCGCGTTCGGCGCCGCATCCTGCACGCTTGCGCTGCAGGACTCGCTGAACAGGTCCTGGCGACCAAACTCGAGCGCCTGGTACATTAGCCGTCATCACTGCCACGGCTCGGTCAAGGTGGCGAGTCACGCTTACTTGGATCGACCGGCTCCAGCTGCTTTATCTGTTCAACGTAGGCTTGAACGCGCTGATGCAGCTCGTCGGGATAGACATACCCCAAGTGCGCGCCGACCTCCTGAGCAACCTGCCGAAATAGCGTCATGGTGTGCGCCAGCGCCGTCCAGTTGTCTGCGATTGCCGCGCCGGCATAAGCCTGCTCCACTTGAGCCCAGAGGTCTGGGGGCAAGCACTTCTTCAGCCCTTTCCCAAGCGAACCTAGCGCGACTGACCAGCCGTAGGCTATGCCTATGCGCCACTCGAGCATCTGCCGCAGATAGATCTGCTTCATATCGTAGTCTAGGCACCACTTGGCGGGGAACAGCTCGTCGCGCCAGAGGCACTTGGCCACGTACGGCGCATCGGTCAAGAAATCATTGATGGTGGCCTGGTAGGTTGCGAGGGACGGCGGCTTTGGCAGATAGGCGGTATACGTCGGTGGCGGCATGGTCTTGGTCAGCCGATCCTTATCGAGCAGAACGCGATAGCCAGCGTCTAGTTCGGCGTCTAGCACGGGGGCAGCTACGATCTGCTGGAACAGCTCAACCGGCCACAGGGTAAAATCGACCTTGAGGCCATCGGCATATTGGGTTACGTTGCCACACTGCTCAATCCCGAAGGCTGGATGGGGCTGGATTGGATCCCAGTAGACCACCAGCACCTCGCCAAAGTTGTTCAGCCAAGTGCGATCGGCCACCAACGGGTGGATATCTTTCACAATCAGAATCACGTCATAGTCCGACAAAACATCGACGGGAGCATTCGGAATTGCCCGCGTGCTGGTGAGCAGCATGGCGCGAATGAGGTCGCGTGCCGTCGCCCATTGGATAAGCGTAGGGATAAGGTCAGGGATTGCTTGGCTGATGATCACGAGCTTTGGCCAGCATGGCTATGATAGTGGGAGGGGAGCGCTGGTTGGGCAGCATTCTCCACGGTGTACCTGACCTGCACAAAGCCATTGCTGAAGGGCGTTGTTTCGAGAAGTTTCAATGGCGCCTCGATATTGGTGGAACCAAACAGAGAGATCCCAGCGCCGAGCAAGACAGGGATGAAGGTAACAGTGATCTCGTGAATCAACCGCGCTTGCAGAAAGTGCTGGATGGTTATGCCGCCATCGACATATAGATGCCGCATCCCTTCGGAAGCGAGTTGTTGAACGAGCTCTTGCGGTGGAGAAGCCTTCAGCCTTACCTTTCCTCGCAAATGGCTAGGTATCTCAATGGTTCTTGTAGTCAGCACGACAACCGGGACCGCGTAGGGCCATTCCTTAAAGGTCAACACCTTCTCAAACGTGTTGCGCCCCATGACCAGTGTGTCCACTGTGGCGATGAACGCTTCATAGCTCAGGCCGGCTTTCTCAGGCATGAAACGCTCGGACTGAAGCCACTCGATATCGCCATCAGGTCTGGCCAGGAAGCCATCGAGGCTGGTACCACAGTACACCGAACACTTGATGGTCATGCTAGCTCCTTCAATGCCGCTCAACGGCCAAGCTCAGCGGCGCTGGCACCGCGTCCGCAGCAGCGCCCGGTTAGGCAGCACGAACCTCCACAAACTCGCTTGACGTCTGGGGCTTGGGGATGTCAGACCCTTCGGCCCGTAAACCCTCAAGGTGAAGCTCGATGGCCTCCGCTATCTGCTCAAGGACTTCAGCACGCGTTTCGCCGACAGCAATACAGCCCGGCAGATCTGGCACATAAGCGCCAAAGCTCGTTGGGCCTTCCTCGATGACGATCAAGTATCGCATAGCTAACCTTTCAAGCCCGCCTGTTTTAGGATATTGTTCAGCGTTCCTGGGGGAACATCGACACTCGGCCTGCCGGCAACGGTGACCAAGCCAGCTTTGGACGGATGCTTAAACTGTCTGTGACTACCCCTTATGCGCACTTGAACCCAACCATCGCTTTCAAGGAGCTTGATAACCGCACCGACTTTCACGTGCCAGTATACACCATCGACCTTGTTGCTGCCCAACGGCAGCACTCAGCCGCGACCCTGGGGCGGCGAAGCCATCGAGCCCCATCATTGCGGCAGGTTGCCCAAAGCGTAACCTTACTGGGTCTGCTAAGCGGTTAGTGCTAGCTGCTCCGCGGACTGCGCTGCGGTCTTTGCTAGAGGCGGCGCAGGATCTGGCGCACCACCTGCACGGCACGCTCGGCGGCCAGCGGGGTGAACTCGCGAAAGTCGAGGCTGGCGCTGTGGTCGGCAGTGTCGCTGATGCTGCGGATAATCACAAACGGTACCCCCCACTTGGCGCAGACCTGGGCCATGGCGGCCCCTTCCATCTCCACACAGGTAGCTTGCAGCGACTCACGGAGCCAGCGCACCCGTTCGGTACTAGCTACGAACTGATCGCCCGAGGCGATCCGACCGAGCACGGCCTTAACCCCCGGGAGGCTCTGCCCGGCCTCGAGCGCGAGAGTCTGCAAGTACGGGTCGGCGGGCCAGTAGAGCGCTTCGCCCGGCACCTGACCTAGCTCGTAGCCCAAGGCAGTGACGTCAAGGTCGTGTTGCACGGCGTCGCGGCTGATGACTAAGTCGCCGACCGCTAGGCCGGAGTCGACCGCCCCTGCTACCCCGGTGAAGATCAGGCGCTTGGCCCCCTTGAGGATCAGCAGGGTGGTAAGGGCGGCGGCGTTGACCTTGCCGATGCCGCACTGGGCAACCAGGACCGGGTGGCCGTCGAGCTGGCCTCGGGTGAGGGTAAACGCGCCCTCCTGGCTGCGGGTTGATTGGCTGAGGGGCTTAAGCAGCGCTGCTAGCTCCTCCGGCATAGCGCCGATGATGCCGGTCAGGTCAGCCATCTGGGGCAAAAAAAGAAGCGCGTCTGGCGCGCTGATACTTCTACTGTACCCCAAGATGCAGGATTCGTCAAGAGGATACAGACGAATGTGGTTGAGCGGTCGCTAAACGGCAGGTTCACGGCGCTACTTTTGGGCTTGTAGATAGAGGGCTTTGGCGATCCAGGCGCCGATTAGCAGGCCTGGGACAGCAATTAGCACCCGTATCGGGTCGGTGGTGGCGACTTGCAGGTACTTGGCCAGCTCGATGCTGGCACCTAGCAGCGTGCCGATCCCGACCGTAACCAGAATTGCCCGCGGCACCGTTCTTCGCAGCAGAAAGAGGCTGAAGAAGTAGCCAAAGATCACAAAGAAGAGGGCGTCCACAATGCTGGTTAGGGTAGTGCGCTCGAGCTGCGGCGCTACGGCTTGCAGGCTCATGATCACTGCGCTGGCCAGGGCCAACCAACCCGCATAGCGCCCCGGTGAGCGGGCCGTGGGTGGGCCGGGCACCCGGTTACTGCGAGCCTGACGCGCGGCTTGGCGGGCTACGGCGCGGGCCTCCTTGCGCTTTTGCTGTTCGCGTTCTTGCTTTTTGTCGGTCTTGCCAGAAGCCCGACGGAGCTGGCGGTTCATCATGGTTTTAGGCTATCACGCTTCGGCTAAGGCGACATTAGCCGCTAGCAGCAAGGCATCCCAGACGCCGCTAAAGGGTGGGGCGTAGGCCAGGTCGAGGTCGGCTAGATCTTGGATGGTCGCCTGCTTAAAGAGCAGCGCCGCTAAGACGTCGATCCGTTTGACGGCGTCGCCGTGGCCTACGATCTGGCCGCCCAGTAGCCGCTGGCTGGGGCCGTCCCAGAGCAGTTTGACCTCCAGTGGGCGCTTGTCGGGGTAGTAGTGGGCGTGATCGGTGGCGCTCACGCGGGCGCTCCTAAAGTCAAAGCCTGCCGCCACGGCCTCCTGGCTGCTCAGGCCGGTGCGGGCCAGCGCCTTGTCGAAAACTTTGACGATGGCAGTGCCTAGTACGCCCAAAAAGCGCGCCTCTTTGCCCGCGATGACCGTTCCAGCCACCCGTCCCATCTTGTTGGCGGTATCGCCTAGCGGCAGCCAAACCGTCTGGCCACTGACCAGGTGCCGGGCTGCCGCTACGTCGCCCGCAGCATAGACGCCGGGAAGGTTAGTGCGCATTTGCGAGTCGGTCAGGATAGCTCCCTGCGGGCTTAGCGCCACCCCGATAGCTTGCGCTAGCTCGCTGTTGGGCGCCACCCCGACCGACAGCAGTACCAGCTCGGCGGGTAAGTCGCCGGACTCGGTGTGTACTACCTCCACTGTGCCATTTCCACTAAAGCCCAACACCCGGTCGCCAAGCCTGACCCCCACGCCGTGTGCCGCAAGCTCCTCCTGGGCCAGAACCGCTATATCTGGGTCGAAGTTGGCCAAGAGCTGCGGCAGTAACTCCACCACCGTGACGTTAAGCCCGCGCTGGCGCAGCGCCTCGGCCATCTCCAGGCCGATATAGCCGCCCCCCACAATGACCGCCCGCTGGGCGCTGCCAAGCCGCGCCTCGATGGCGGCAGCGTCCGCTAGGCTTTTAAGGGTATGCACGCCGGGTAGCGTGATGCCCGGCAGCGGCGGTCGCACCGCCCGGGCACCGGTAGCAAAAACTAGGGTGTCGTAACTATCGGTCAATAGCTCGCCGGTGATGAGGTTTTTGACAGTGATCTGCCGCCCTGCCTGATCGACAGCAATAACCTCGTGCTGCACATGGGCTGTCACCCCTTCCCGGGCCATTCGCTCGGGGGTGCGGGCGATGAGCTTGCTAAGCGAGGGGATGACCCCCTCCAGAACGTAAGGCATGCCGCAAGCGCCGTAGGAGATATGCTCAGTGCGCTCGTAGACCACTACTTCGAGTTCAGGGTTTTCACGCTTAGCTTTGGCGGCGGTGCTCATACCGCCTGCCACGCCGCCGATGATCAGGAGTTTGGCCATGCCGCATTGTACGCCAGGTGCGCTATCATCGGTTGCGTGAGCCTGTCTGATGCTTTGTTGCAGCGCGTGGCTGAGCAGTACGGCACGCCGACGTATATCTACGATCTTGAGGCGATTGGCCGCGCGCTTGGCCGCCTGCGCCGGGCGCTGCCGGAGGCGCGCATCCACTACGCCGTCAAGGCCAACCCCAACGGGGCGGTGTTGCGCCATCTGGCGGCAGCGGGGGTGGGCGCCGAAGTGATCACCCTGGGCGAGTTAAGGCGGGCGCTAGCCGCTGGCATTCCTGCCAAGAGGGTGTTATTGGGTGGGCCGGGGCAGGACACCGCGCTGATCCACCAGGCTCTGGGCTGCGGTGTGCGGCAGGTAAGCCTCGACAGTTTGTCGCAGTGGCGACTCTGGCAGGCCGAGGATCCCCAGGTCGGCTTTCTGGTGCGCCTCAACCCGGCGCTCGATCCGCGTACTCACGAGCATCTGGCCACCGGCGCGGCTTCGTCGAAGTTTGGGATGCCGCTTGAAGAGGCCGGGCAGCTCGCTGAGGAGTTGGCGGCGCGAGGGCAGCTGTTGGGCTTTCACGTTCACGCCGGTTCGCAGATCGGTGAGCTGGCGGTCTACGAGCAGATCCTGGCGCAGCTTGCGGAGCTTTATCAGCAGTTCCCGGCCGGACTGCTCGATATCGGCGGCGGCTTCGCGGTGCCCAATTTCCCGCTGGCGGAGTTCGCAACGCGCTTGCGCGACTTTATCAGGCGCTATGACTTGCAGCTCGTGCTCGAGCCAGGCCGCTACCTGGTAGCCGAGGCCGGGTTCCTGCTGACGCGGGTCGTACAGGTCAAGGCGGGGCCAGTTAACCACGTTATCGCCGACGCGGGGATGGCCGATCTGCTCCGCCCGGCCCTATACGGCGCCCTACATCCCATCCGGCTGATTGGCGTGACAGAGACCGATCGACCGCTGGTTATGGTCGATATCGACGGGCCGCTGTGTGAAAACGCCGACCGGCTGGGGCGAGCGCGCACGCTGCCAAGCCCGCGGCGCGGCGATCTGCTGCTGGTCGAACAGGCTGGGGCTTATGGCTTTACGATGGCCTCGAACTACGCTTCCAGCCTCCGTCCGGCTGAGGTGGCTGTCCGGGACGGTGGGCTGATCCTGGCGCGGCGCCGCGAGACCGTGGAAGACTTACTGAGGTTGGAGGATGCGTGAGGCCCTGACTCCACAGCTTGCCTACCGCTCTAGGGCTGATCAGTCCAGCACTTCATCCCTCCTGAGGCCGGTCGGCGAGCGCTACTATGGCCTGGTACTCGCTCGCGCGCAGCGGCATGACGCTCAGGCGGCTGCCGCGTTGCAAGAGTCTAGGCTCGAGCAAAGCGGGCTCGGCGCGGAGTTCTGATAGAGCCACTAAGCGAGGAAGGGAGCAGGCGGCTCGCAGATCGACCGCCACCCAGCGCGGCTTGGCCACGGTGCTCTGAGGGTCGAAATAGCGGCTAGCGGGTTCGAACTGGGTAGGGTCAGCGTAATGGGTGCGCACCACCGTAGCCACACCGGCCACCCCTGGCACCTTACAGCTCGAGTGATAAATCAGCACCCGGTCGCCGAGCGCCATGGCCTTGAGGTAGTTGCGCGCCTGGTAGTTGCGCACTCCGTCCCAGCTTGCGGTCTGCTCTGGCGCCGCGAGCAGGTCAGCAAAGCTAAAAAGCTCAGGCTCAGTTTTGACTAGCCAGGAGTTCATCGGCTCAATCCGCCGGGCTAGCCGCTGGCGCAACCGGCCCGTGCTGGTAGCGGAACAACCTTAAAGAGCGCTGCATGAAGTAGCCCACAGTGATAGCGAAAAGCACCGTGCCTAAACCGAGTGGGCCGCCCAGCAGAAAACCGCTAACCAGCACCAGCAGCTCGAGCCCGCTGCGAGTCAGCCTTACGCTCAGCCGTAACCTGAGAGATAGCCCCAGTACAAAGCCGTCGCGGGGGCCGGCGCCGAAGCGCGCCGCGATGTAGAGGCCGCTGGCCAGCCCGACCAGCACTACGCCAGCCATGAACTGAAGCACCCCCCACAGCCACCCCTCGGCGGTCGGCAGCCAGGCCTGAGCGCGATAGAAATCGACCCACGGGCCGACTAAGAGCATGTTCAAAACGGTTGCTAAGCCTGGCTTCACGCGCAGCAGCGCGAAGCTCAGGGCGATTAACAGCACGCCGGTAAGCTGCGTGACACGGCCAAAGCTGAGCCCGGTCTGGTTGGCTAGCCCTTCGTGAAAGACCGACCAGGGGTCAAGGCCGATCCCGGCCTTAAGCATCAGCGCGATGCCGAGGCCGAACAGCATCAGCCCCAGGTTGAGTTGCAGCAGGCGGCGCCAGAAGCCAGGAGCGAGCACAGGGTAGTTTACGCCGGGCGGCGGGTCATTCCCACTCGATGGTGGCCGGCGGCTTGCTGGTGATGTCGTAGACTACGCGGTTGACCTCGGGCACGCTGCCCACGATGCGGTTGGCGACGGTGGCCAAAAACTCGTGAGGGAGGCGGGTCCAGTCGGCGGTCATGCCGTCAACGCTGGAGACGGCCCGCAGCGCCACGGTATGGGCATAGGTACGCCCGTCGCCCATCACCCCGACCGAGCGGAGCGGCGTTAAGACCGCTAGCGCCTGCCAGGTCTCGTGATAGAGGCCGAACTCGCGCAGTGCGCTGATGAAGATGTCGTCCACGCGCCGCAGCACAGACAGCCGCTCGAGCGTGACCTCGCCGATGATGCGAACAGCTAACCCCGGCCCGGGAAAGGGGTGGCGGTCGCGCAGGTGAGCGGGCAGCCCGAGGGTGTGAGCGATCTCGCGCACCTCGTCCTTGAACAGGGTGCGGAAGGGCTCGAGCAGCGTAAAGCCTAGCTCCTTGGGCAGCCCACCCACATTGTGATGCGACTTGATCTTGGCAGCGCCATGCCCGCCCGCCGACTCGATTACGTCGGGATAGAGCGTCCCTTGGGCCAGGAACTTAAACGGCCCCTGGTGCTTGGCTTCGTTAGTGAACACCGCGATGAACTCACGGCCGATTATTTTGCGCTTCTCCTCGGGGTCGGTCACCCCCTTTAAGGCCGTCAAAAAGCGCTCCGAAGCCTCAACTACCGTCAGGTTGACGCCTAGCTCGCGCAACGCCCGCTCGACCTCATCGGCCTCACCAAGCCGTAGCAGGCCGTGATCGACGAATACCGCCGCCAGCTGAGGGCCGATGGCGCGGTGGAGCAACAGCCCCAGCGTGCTCGAGTCTACTCCGCCGGAGATGCCGAGCAGGACGCGCTCTGATCCTACCTGCTGGCGCACCTCGCGGATCAGCCGCTGGGTGATATGTTCCGGCGTCCAGTCGCGGCTCAGGCCGCAGCGAGCCAGAAAGTTCTCCAGCAGCACACTTCCCTTGGGGGTGTGGCGGACCTCGGGGTGGAACTGCAAGCAGTAGATGCCGCGCTCGGCGTCCTCCATGGCAGCAATGGGAGTACTGACGGTAGCAGCAGTTACCGCAAAGCCCGGCGGAGCGGTCTCAACCGAGTCGCCGTGGCTCATCCAGGCCACAAACTCGCCTTCAACATGCTTGAACAGCTCGCCCTGATAGCTTTTCAAGCCTACCTTGCCGTACTCGCGCAGCTGGCTCGGCTTAACCGTGCCGCCGACCGCCTGGGCGATTAGCTGCATCCCGTAACAGATGGCCAGGATCGGCCAGCCGGCCTCTAGCAGCCCTGCAGGGAGTCGCGGGGCGCCCGCAGCGTAGACGCTCTGCGGGCCGCCGGAGAGGATGATGCCTTTGGGCTCTTGCGCCGCTATCTGCGCCAAGTCGCTAGTGCCGGACAAGATCACCGAATAGGCGTTGAGTTCACGCAGGCGCCGGGTGATCAACCGGGTGTACTGCGAGCCGTAGTCGAGAACAACGATGCTGGCCAAGGTTCCTCCGAAGATCAGTGGTCAAGTATTCGAGTATTCAAGCATTCGAGTAGTCAGCCTCCAGGCTACGGTGCATCGGGTTCACGGAGCGTAATGGTGATGGCGCGTTCGTCTGGAACGCGCACCACCACGACCTCCGAGGTAAGGTTCTGGAAGCGGGCTTGCAGCCGCCACAACCCTGCCCGGTCGAGCACCGCCGGGCCAGGGACGGTGGCAACCTCATTGCCAGGGCGCAGGCGCGACCCGGCTGGACTCTCGACTACTACCAGGCGCACCTGGCGCAGGTCGTCAGGTTCAACTCCGACATTTACGATGAAGCGCACCACCGGATTGATCCCAGGCCCTAAGGCGTTGCCGAATCCCTGGCGCCAAAAAGCAAGAAAAGCTAGGCCGGTAGCCAGAACTAGCAGCAGAGCGAGGAGCACCAGGCGGCGGTAGGCCCGCTCTCGCTGGCCCAGGTCGATGGGCGCTTCGCGCGGCTTCCGAGCCGCAGGTGAGAACGCTAAGATGGGTGCGGCGGGGCGGCCATCGCCGCTGACGGTACGGTAGGTAGCACCCGGCGGCGGCATCTTCACAAATCCTGGCGTCTCGGGCTCTGGTGCAACCTTCTTGCGTAACAGCGGCTCGGCGGATGGAAAGTCTCCAGCAGTGCGCAGCTCTGGCCGATCTGGGCGAGCAGCAGCTAGTGGTTCGCGTTCAGATGGCTGGGGACGCGCCACCACCGGCGGCTGACTGAACGGCGTAGCGAGCAGGTCGTCGCTAAGCGACAGCTCGAGATCGAACTGATCGAAGGCGGTAGTGGGTGCGGTAGTGGGTATGGTGGTCTTGGGAGGCGGCCAGGCGGCGATGGCCTGATACAGTTCATTGGCCAGCGGGCGCGCCTCGGGCTCACCCAGACACCGGCTCAGCAGGTTACCGGCCTCAGCAGGGAGATGAGGGCCGCACAGAAATAGCAGTGACTTGGCCCACGAAAAGACATCGCCGGCGTAGCTAGGGCTGGGCTCGGGCGGGCTGTAGCTCGAGCGTTGAGGTATCCAGCGCACGCCATAACCTTCGATAAGATGGTGCTGACCGGCTCGCAAGAATCGCTCAGGACGCAAGTCGCCGTGTACCACACCCGCTTCGGCAGCGTCGCGCAGGGCCCTGGCGCTATCTAGCAGCAGCGGGAGGACACCGTCGGCTTCGACCGGTTGGCGTAACGGCTGGTATTGGCGCGAATAGGCTACCACCAGCTGACCCTCTTTACCGTCGTAGCTGCTAGCTAGGATGCCCGGAATGTTGTCTGAGGCCAGGTCGCCCACGCCTAGCAAGGGCTTACCGGGGAAAGTGTAGAGCAGCACCGGCAGGCCGGTGAGCGGGTCGAGGCCTTGATGGGTAGTAACCGGGCCATGTTGGGCATAGATGGCTTGGGTCTGATAGCGCACCACTGACACCTATTCAGTCTAACGTGTTATAGCCTATCGCGTTACACTCTATCGCGAAAGGCGGGCTATTGCTAACCGCGCTCTCCCCTATTGGGCCTCCCACGTAGAGCGTTATATGTTCTGGACGCCAATGATAGCTGTCCATCGGCTCCGCAACCGGGATAAGGCCCCGCTAAACCTCTGCCAGTTACCGGTACCAGGGTGGCCGGTCATCTGACATGCTATTTTGTGGGGCATGGCTAATGCGCTCACCGAAGCCGCCGTGATCGAAGCTCTGCGCGGCGTTAACGACCCGGAGTTACACCAGGACTTAGTCAGCTTGGGCATGGTCAACAAGGTAGTAGTCTCGGGTGGACTGATTGAGCTAACTATCGACCTTACCACGCCGGCCTGTCCACTCAAGGGCCAGATCGAGGCCGATATCAAGGCGGCTCTGCACAAACTTGCCGGTGTCGAGGCGGTGCGTATCACCTTCGGGTCACAGGTGCGCAGCACCACGCAAAACGCCGTGCCGGGCGTCAAGAATATCGTGGCGGTCGGTTCGGGTAAGGGCGGGGTTGGCAAATCGACCGTCGCTGCCAACTTGGCTGCCAGCCTGGCGCTAGAGGGTGCTCAAGTAGGGCTGCTTGATGCCGATATCTACGGCCCCAGCCAGGCTAAGATGTTCGCACTCGACGGCCAGCGCCTAATGGCGGACGGCGCCAAAAACATCATCCCCCTGCGCAACTACGGCGTCAAGCTGATCTCCATTGCCAACTTAGTTGAGGACGGTCAGGCGCTCACCTGGCGCGGCCCGATTCTGCACGGCACGCTCACGCAGATGCTCCAGCAGACGGTGTGGGGCGAGCTTGATTATCTCATCGTGGATCTGCCGCCAGGCACCGGCGACGTGCAGCTCTCCTTGTCTCAGCTCGTCCCGCTTACCGGCGCCGTGCTAGTGACCACCCCTCAGGAGGTGGCGCTGTTGGACGTGCGGCGCGCTTACACCATGTTGCGCAAGATTCATGTGCCGGTCTTGGGCGTGATCGAGAATATGGCTTACTACCAGCTTCCGGACGGCACCCGAGATTACATCTTCGGGCAGGGCGGGGCGGCTCGGCTAGCGGCTAAGGAGCACCTGATCATATTAGGTGAGATTCCCATCACCCGCCGCCTGCGCGAGAGCGGCGATAGCGGCAAGCCGATCGTGCTAGCCGATCCTGACAGCCCTGAAGCGCTGGCGCTGCGCCGCGCCGCGCGCATGCTGGCTGGGCAGATCAGCATTCAGAGCCGGATGACGTTGCCGGTAGTGTAGGTTTAAGCTGAGGTAGGGCCTAGCAGACAGTAGCTGTGTGAGATTGTCTCTGCCCCCTCGCGGGATAACCAGGTGTTAGGCGGTCTTTAACGACGAGGCATGGCCTCAATGAGTGCCCGTAACGCTTTATTAACTGACTCTGGCGTGGTAAAGACGCGAGCAACATCCTCGTCAAGCACAACAACAGTTCGCTTTGATTGGGCTGAGACAAAGCGGTTCGGCTTTGCTTTCTGATAGTCGAACTCGTACTCTGGAAGTAAATCGTCCTGTTTAGGGGAGGGCATTTGCTTCATATGCTTTACGCTCCTTTCGGGTTGCTAATCGAGCGCTGATAATGCGAATAGCGGGAGCTCGTTCAGTGAAGCTGACAAGCAAAAGTCGATTCATGTGCGAATGACCTACGATGATTTCGCGTCGCTCGTCTGTCGAGCGCCTCTCGTCGTCAAAGATGACCGCTAGAGGGTTATCGAAGACCGTTTTGGCTTCCTCAAAGCCGACCTGGTGTTTGACTAGGTTCGAGGCTGCCTTCGCTTCGCTCCATTCGAACTCCACAACAACGATTATAGCCAAGCGGCGGGCAAGCGGTGTGGTATACTATTGGGGCGTTAGGCAGGAGGTGGCTTAAGCCTGCCGCCCAGAGAGCCCGAGTGTGGCGCTGAGAGCTCGGTTGCGTGCCGCTTAAGCCAAGGTCGCCTGCTCCGGTGCTAAGGCATCGCGCCGAGGAAGAAAGGCCCAGGCCGAGTAGACCCTCCGGTTCTCGCCCCGACAGCGCGAGACAATGAGCGCCTCCTGGATACCAGTGAGGAACTGCGGTGGTACCGCGGGACTGGTGGTTAGTAACAGGTCTCGTCCGCAACAGTGCGGGCGCTTTTTTTGCGCCCTTGGAGGTAGCTATGGCTTTGGCCAAGCAGTACAACCCGGTTGACATTGAGGCCAAGTGGGCGCGGCGCTGGGCTTTAAGCCCTTTTACCGCCGATCCACATTCGCCTAAGCCCCCCTTTTGCATCGTCATCCCGCCGCCTAATGTGACCGGCAACTTGCACTTAGGGCACGCCTTCGACAACACCATCATCGATACCCTGATCCGCTTCAAGCGGATGCAAGGCTTTGAAGCGCTCTATCAGCCCGGCACCGACCACGCCGGCATCTCCACCCAGGTGCAGGTTGAGCGGGCGTTGCAGGGGGAGGGCTTAAGCAAAGCCGACCTAGGGCGCGAAGCGTTCCTGGCGCGGCTGTGGCAGTGGAAAGAGACCTATGGCAACATCATCCTCGAGCAGCTCCACCGCTTGGGAGTCTCCGCCGACTGGACCCGCACCCGTTTCACCATGGACGAAGGGCTGTCGCGAGCGGTGCGGCGCCAGTTCGTGCAGCTCTACCACCAGGGCCTGGCCTATCGCGGCGAGCGGATCGTCCACTGGGACCCCTTAAGCCAGACCGTACTATCAGATCTCGAAGTTGACCGCGAGGAGCGCCCCGGCAAGCTCTACACCCTGGCCTATCCGAGTAGCCAGGGCGGCGCTATCGCGGTGGCTACCGTCCGCCCCGAGACGATCTTTGGTGACGTGGCGGTAGCGGTGCATCCCGAGGACGAGCGCTATGCTCACCTAATCGGCATCCTGGTGCGCATCCCGCTGACCGAGCGCTGGGTGCCGATCATTGCTGACACGGCGGTCGAGCGCGAGTTCGGCACCGGGGCGCTCAAGATCACTCCGGCCCACGACCCCGCCGACTTTGAGATCGGCTGTCGGCACGGCCTGCCGCGCCCTAGCGTGATCGACTTAGAGGCCAGGCTTATCGGCGAGCTAGTGCCGGAGGCGTTCCGCGGGCTGCCACGCTTCGCCGCCCGCGAGGCGGTAGTAGCGGCGCTGGCGGCCGAAGGACTGCTGCTGGAAGCGCGGCCCCACACTGTGGCCTTGGGGCTGTCGCAGCGGACCGGCGAGCCGGTCGAGCCGCTCTTGTCCAAACAGTGGTTCATCGACATGAAAGCTATGGCCGCGCGGGTGCTGCGCGCCCTGGATGAGGACGAGATGGCCATCATCCCCGAGCGCTGGGAGAAGGTAAACCGCGACTGGCTGGCTAATATCCGCGACTGGTGTGTGTCGCGGCAGATCTGGTGGGGGCACCGCATTCCCGCCTGGTACGATGACGAGGGTAACAGCTACGTCCCTGACCTCAGCCAGCCCGATCTCGACTGCGATCAGGACCCGCGCTATGCCGGGCTTAAGCTCCGCCAGGACCCGGACGTTTTCGATACCTGGTTTAGCAGCAACCTCTGGCCCTTCTCCACGCTAGGCTGGCCGGATACCGCCGACCCGTTTTACCAGAAGTTCTACCCGACCAGCGTACTGGTTACCGGCTACGACATCCTCTTCTTCTGGGTAGCGCGGATGCAGCTGGCCGGCTACCACTTCACCGGACAGAGGCCGTTTGCCAAGGTGCTGTTGCACGGCTTGGTGCTCGACGCCGAAGGGCAGAAGATGTCCAAGTCCAAGGGGAACGGTATCGACCCGCTCGAAGTGATCGACCGGTACGGTGCCGACGCCTTGCGCTTCGCTACCGCCTACGCCTCGACCGGCGGCCAGGATGTGCGATGGGATGATCGCCGGGTGGAGATGGGACGTAACTTTAATAACAAGCTCTGGAACGCCGCCCGCTTGGCTTTCATGAACCTGGGTGAAGAAGAGCCGGGCCGCCCCGTATCGCTGCCCGACCGCTGGATAATAAGTCGCCTGCAACGCGCTATCGGCGAGATTACGGCCCAGCTCGAGGCCTTCGACCTGGGTACCGCTAGCCGTACTGCATACGAGTTCGTCTGGTCGGAGTTCTGCGACTGGTACTTAGAGGCCGCTAAGCCTGCCCTGCGCGACGGCAACCGGCGCACCCGGAGCGTGCTGCGCACGGTTTTGACCGACATTCTGAAGCTGCTCCACCCGACAATTCCCTTTATCACCTCCGAGCTTTATGAGGCGCTCGGCTTTGAGGCGCAGCTCGGCTGGGCAACCTGGCCCACGGTCGATCCGGCCCTAGTCGATGCCGAGGCGGAACGGGCCTTTACCCAACTGCAAAACGCCGTCGCTGCGGTGCGGGAGCTGCGCCATCAGGCGGGAGTGGCTCCGCAGCAGGCGGTGGCGGTGCAGGTGCAGGGGCCGGCGGCGCCAACCATCAGCGCCAATGCGGAACTACTGACAGCACTGGCCAAAGCTACCGTGGCCGAGGGTGAGGTTCCGGCGGCCTCGCTAGTGCAGGTGGCACCGGAGCTTACCTTAAGCCTGCCGCTAGCGGGCCTGGTAGACCTTGCTGAGTGGCGTGCCCGGCAAGAAAAACGTCTCAGCGAGCTGCTGCGTGAGGTGGCGCGGAGCGAGCAGAAACTAGCTAACGCCAAGTTCGTTACTAGCGCCCCGGCTGAGATAGTTACCGAGGAGCGACGCCGCCTGAGCGAGGCGCAAGAGCTGCTAGCCGAGCTACGCGCCAGCCTCAGCCGCTTCTAGTTTGGCGAGGAACGGAGGCTAAGCCCTGGCCGACCTCGCGGCGGTAGACGACCTGCTCACCGCCGGAGAGCTCGCTCCAGCTCACCTGGTCGTCAAGCGTAATTACCTTGACCGGGCAGGAGGTGATACAGGCGTTACAACCGTTGCAGCGTTCCGGAGCCAGCAGCAGCGCCGCGCCACCCCCCTCGCTGGGGGGGTCGAACTCGCGCCGGAAGGCCTTGGTCGGGCAGACGTTGGTGCAGACCGGGCACATGATGCAGCCCTCAGCAATGCGCGGCAGCCGCCAGGGCACCAGCGTGTCGGGCTGCGGTGCCGCTGCGCTAAGCAGCCTGAGCTGCTTGCGCAGCTCGTTAGGGAGCAGGGTCTCCTTCGGTCCTTGGCTGAACTGCTCGAGCGGCGCCACCAGGTCCGAGGCGGTGTGCTGGGCGCTACGCCAGCCCCCCCTGAGCAGCTCGCGGCGGCTTAAGGTCTTGGGGTTATCGGTAGTGTCGTATTTCTGTGCTACCTGGACCGAAACCTTAAGCGCCACCCCCTGCAGTGCGGCTAGTGCCTGGGCAGCCTTGGCGGTGCGGTCAAGAGCTTCGATCACCGCCGGTGCCCCGATCTTGCAGCTTGCACAGTCGTTCCTGACCAACGTGACAACGCCTTGGCGGTCAGCTAAGCGCACCAGATCGCTAGGTTGCAGGCGCGCCAGACACTGCACGCTCTGGGCGCTCCCAGTCACCTGCGAGCATTTCAGGGGCGCGCCCGGCTGAAACGCTACGCTGGCCTCCAGCGCCTGCGAGGGGCAGGCTTCGACGCACAAGCCGCAGCCGGTGCAGTCGATGTCGTCGATGGCGACCTGCCGCGTGATGGTAATGGCCCTATGCGGGCAGATATCGTGACAGATAGTGCAGCCGCCCACCGCGCGTTTGACTACCAGGCAGTGCTCGGGGGTGTAGCTCGGCTGGAGGTTGGTGGCCTTGACGATGAAGTTTAGCAGCCGATCGAACATCCTGCTAGAACCCGTAGACCTCGTGCCGCTTCTCAGAGAGCTTCTTATGGTAGCCGGTCTCAGCCAAGAAGTGATCGAAGGCCTCGAAATCGATCTGCTGCTTGTTATCTGAAAGCGCAATGGCGGGGTTGGGGTGGACCTCGATCATGATCCCATCAGCGCCACTGGCTAAGCCCGCTTTGGTCAGCGGCACCAGCAGGTCGGGCCGCCCACCCGAGTGCGTCACATCGACCATCACCGGCAGGTGAGTCTCCAGTTTGGCCAGCGCTACCGCCGAGACATCCAGGGTGTTGCGGGTGTAGCGTTCAAAGGTGCGGATGCCGCGTTCGCAGAGGATGACGCTCTGGTTCCCCTCGCTCAGCAGGTACTCCGCGGCCATCACCCACTCCTCGATAGTGGCCGCTAGGCCGCGCTTTAACAGCACCGGCTTGGTAGTGCGGCCCACCGCTCGCAACATGGTGAAGTTCTGCATGTTGCGGGCGCCTATTTGCAGCACGTCGGCATACTCGACAAAGAGCGGCAGATCGCGCGGGTCCATGATCTCGGTGATGAACTGAAGCCCAAACTTGTCGCAGGCGGTGCGGCCGATTTTAAGGCCATCCTCACCCAAGCCCTGAAAGGAGTAGGGGTCGGTGCGGGGCTTATAGGCGCCGCCCCGGAACAGCTTGACGCCCCGGCTAGCTATGAACATGGCAGTGGCTTCGGTCTGCTCGCGCGACTCGATCGAGCACGGCCCGGCTACCAAGACCGGCGCGTGCTTGCCGCCGATCGGGATGTCGCCAACCATCACCACGGTATCGGCGCGATGTACCTGGCGCGAGGTCAGGTAATGGACCTTATCAGCTTCTTGCTCGAGCTGCATGCTGGCTTGGAAGATAGTCTTAAAGAGGCTCTTGATAGTAGCGTTGCTAAACGGCCCGCGGTTGGCGGCCGTAAGAATTTCCAGCATCTGGATTTCGCGCAGCGGGTCGTAATGCGATAGCCCTAGTTGGGTCTGGATCTCGCCGATGGCCTCAGCCAGCCGTGCCCGCTCTGAGAGCAGCATAAGCAGGCGCAGATTAATATCGTCAATTTGGGCTCGTAAACTCTGGATCTTTGCTTCCACGTTCCACCTTCCGCTGGGAGAGCCGCACCACCAGGATGCTGACTTCATAGAGTACCACCAGCGGAACGCCGACGAGTGCAAAGTTAAACGGGTCGCCGGTCGGGGTAATGATCGCGGCAATAAGCAAGCCGGCGACAATGGCGTAGCGCCGGTACTGCCGCAGCCAGGCAGCCTGGACCAGGCCCAGCCGGGCCAGTAAAAAGCCCAGCACCGGCATCTCGAAGATGATGCCGAAGACCGCCATATACAAGAGCATCTTGCTGATGAAGTCGCCAATGGAGAGGACCGCCGCCGCCGCGTCGCCTAAAAAGGCCAGCAGGATGGGCAGGGCAAACGGCAGCACCAGAAAGCGCGCGAAAACCACCCCGGCTGCAAAAGCCAGTGTGGTCAGCACAATAAACGGCACCGCCCAGCGCCGCTCCTCGGGGTACAGCCCGGGGGCGATAAAGCCCCACACCTGGCTACCGATGACCGGCGAGGCGATGACTAAGCCGAAGAAGGCCGAAATCTGCATGCTGACCACGAACGGCTCGAGGATCGAGAAGTAGTGGAGGGTCAGGTTGCCCGGCAGCGGGGCTTGGAGCCAGTTTAGCAGTTCAAAACGGAAGTAAAAGGCTACCCCCGCGCCCACCACCCAAGCGATCAGGGCGATAAACAGCCGCTTGCGCAGCTCCTCAAGATGCTCGAGCAGGGTCATGCTTCATGCCCGGTGTAGGGCGGTATGAGCTTAAGTCCGGAGCTTTTCGCGCTCGGCGCGGAGCTGCTCGACCTCAGTGCGGAGTTTCTCGCGTTCGGCTTCGAGCTCTTGAGTCGCAACCCGGTTAGCCGCGTTCGCCCGGCTCGGTTGTGGGCGCGGCTCGGCCCCCAACTCCTCTTCGGTTTCGAGGGCGATATCGCTGCGCATGTCGCGGACACCCTTGCGAAACTCCCGTACCGACTGGCCGATACTCTTGGCCAGCTCGGGCAGGCGGCGGGCGCCAAAGAGCAGCAACACTACCACCAGAATGATTAGGATCTCCCAGGTTCCCAAAGGGCCAATGCGCATAACAACCTCCTGGGTCAAAGCTTAGCACAATTGGGTCGAGGCTCATGTTCTTAAGCCTCGGGGCTCCTCTACGCAAGCTCTAACCCACCACACAGTCGGTGCGGTATTACCAGCCCTGTGCCTGGCTAAAGACGGGCCAGGTAATCGGTCAGCCAGCGGTAGCTGCGGCGGACGGTCAGCAGGGGGTCAAGCGGCTTGTCGTGCTCGACAATCAGCCACTCAGCGCCGGCGGCGATAGTGGCTGGGATGAGCGCAGGCCAGTCCATCAGGCCGTAGCCTACGTCGGCCCAGCCGTCCTGATCGAGGTTGTGCCCTTCTGGAGCGATATCCTTGAGGTGCGCCCGCGGGCAGCGCCCGGCAAAGCGCTTAAGCAGTGCCAGCGGGTCGCGCCCGCCGCGCACCATCCAGGCTAGGTCAGGCTCGAGCCCTAGCGCCGCGCCCTCAAGCAACCAGTCGAGGGCCAGCCGCCCTTCGATCTCAACCATCTCAAAGTCATGGTTGTGGTACAGGAGGGTCAGCCCGTGCTCGCGGCAGCGCTGAGCAAGACCAGCTAGCTCGCTTCCCAGAGCCTGCCACCCGGCGGCGTTGCCAGGGCGCTCGGCCAGCCACGGCACCACCAGGGTGCGGTTTCCTAGGGCAGTCTGGAAGGCGATGACACCTTTAAGGTCAGTGCGTAAGGCCGCCAGGCTAACGTGGCTGGAGACTACCCTGAGGTCGTGCTTAGCCAGCAGCTCGTGCCAGCTTCTTAGGTCCTGGCCATAGTCGCCGGCGGTCTCCACGGCACGGTAACCCGCCGCCGCTACTGCGCCTAGCAGCACGTCAAGATCGTGAGCCAGACTGCGAACGGTGTAAAGCTGCAAAGCGATACCGGGTTTAGTCATCAAGTTCTCCTTCCAACAGGCCAAGGGGGAGGGGGGCGGGGCGAGATACGGTGCTGGTGAGGGTCTGCGCCTGGCCGCTGTGGGCCACCGCCAAGATAGCCAGCATCACCTCCAGCACGTGATAGGCAAGGTCACCGCTGGCGCGGTGGGGACGGCCCGTGCGCATAGCCTGGGCCAGATCGGCGGCGCCCAAGCCGCGCCAGTTGCCGGTGCGGTAGCCGTGGCTGATCGGTAGCTCGCTCCAGGACTCGGCACCCCAGCGGCGCAGCCGTACCGGCCCACCGAAGGTGTTGGGGTCGGGGGCGCTCAAGGTCCCCTCGCTGCCGTAGACCTCTAGCCGCGGCAGCTCCGAGGCGGCCACATCAAAGGTGGTGATCAGCGTGCTGATGGCCCCACCTTGGTGCTCGAGCACCCCTACTACGTGGGTTTCGACCTCAACCGGGATGATAGTGCCGTAGAGCTCCTTAGAGGTTGCGCGCCGCGTCTCAAAGCTGCGCCTGGCCATACTGACTACCCGGCGCACCGGACCCAGGAGGTTGATGATGGCCGTCAGATAGTAAGGCGCCATATCCAGCAGCGGCCCGCCGCCGGGCTGATAGAAGAAGAACGGATTGGGGTGCCACGACTCCGGCCCGCGGCTCATCATAAACGCCGTGGCCGCTACCGGCGTACCGAGCCAGCCATCATCCACCAGCTTGCGGCAGGTCTGCAAGCCGCCACCCAGAAAGGTGTCTGGCGCACAGCCGAGCCGCAGTCCGCGCTCTCGCGCCAGCGCCACCAGCGCCTCGCCGTGAGCCAGCTCGGTTGCTAACGGCTTTTCGCTGTAGACTTGCTTGCCGGCTTCCAGGGCGCGGCGGCTCACCTCAGCGTGGGCCATAGGCACCGTCAGGTTAATGACTAGCTCGATGCCTGGGTCGGCTAGCAGCGCTTCCGGGGTCAGGGCGCTGAGGCCAAACTCGGCGGCCTTGTGCTGAGCGCGGGCCGCGTCGAGGTCGGCGACCGCTGTGACCGTTAAGCTAGCAAAGCGCCGACAGGCGTTAAGGTATGCGTTACTGATGTTGCCGCAACCGATGATACCGACGCGAACAGGGTCCATGGCCATCACTGTAACCGATGCCGGTGCGCCGGACTAGGGACTATACGCCCGGCCGCCGCGGGATAGACTCAAGCCATGCCCGAGGACCCCCTGGCCCGCAGGGTCTACTTACCATCCCTAACCGGTGCGCCCCTACCGACGCAGCACTCGTCACGGGCGCAGGTGCGAGCGGCTCAGCTAGTACGGTTCATTTATCAGCTTCATCAGTCAGGGGAGTGCCGCTTGGGAGCGCTTGAGGGGCTTAAGCTGCTAGTTATCAATCACGACGACTGGCGGCGGCTGTTTAGCTACCCTTACGGCCTCCCCTTTACCCGTACCCACCCCGGCGGCGTCCGGGTGATAGCCGCAGCAGACTACCCGCCGCGACTGCTGTCGCGCTGGGACCCTATTTTGCTCCGCGCTGCCCTTAAGGGTCACGCGCCGCCCGGCCCAGTAGAGGAGTTCCTGGATCTGCTGGTCGGGCACGAATGGGGGCACGGCGCGGCCAACCTGTCGGGCCTGCGCAGCCGCGTCAAGTGGTTTGACGAGTTCATGGCCACCTATCTGTTTTTAGCAGCCTTACAGGAGGTCGATGCCGACCTGTTGGAGCGCTTTCGGCGCTGGGCCGAACTGCACATAGCGGGCAGCGCTGTGGCGCGGGCCGACCTGGGTGCCTTCGAATACCCGCTGGTGCGCCTGGGCTTTGATAACCTGCTCTGGTTTCAAGGGGTGTTCACGAGCGGCGCTGCTGACCTGCTCCAGCGGCGCGGTTGGGACTTCCCGCTGGCGATGCGCCAGCGCCTAAAGACCCCAGGCCGCAGCACGCTAGCTAGGGCGCTGATCGAGGTCGAGCCTGAGTTCAAGGCTTGGTTTGCCGTGTTTGCTGGTGGGGATCGGTCATTTTTGCCTGTTTGAGCGGGCTAAAGCTCCCAAAACTCCAGCTCCGACGCCCTAAAGCCCGGCACGGCCCGCTCCCCGAAGGTGACTAGCCCGTCGCGGTCAGGCGGCTCTAGGTAGTAGCGGAAGTTGGCCAGGTAGCGCTGCACGATGCCTACCGGCAGGTCGAGCTTGTGCGCTTCGGCGGCGGCTACCGCGGCCAGATGCCCCAGACCGCGCTCGCGGGCGCTTCTGAGTTCGGCAACGAGCCGCGGGCTAGGAGGGCTGTTCCGGCGCGAAGCCCATACTGCGAAAGTAAACGGCAGGTGGGTAAGGGCATACCAGGCCTCGCCCAGGTCGGTCACTAAGGGTTGACGGCCGTCGATACTCCGGCGCAGCACGGCCTCGGTCAGAGCGCTATCACCGATCAACAGAGCCGCCTCATGGTGCTGAAGCATGGCCGGGAGGTAGGGCTCGCAGGGGAGCAGCTCGGCGCTGAGGTTGCGCTCGTTAAGCAACACCCGTAGCAGCTCGACGCTGGTAGCCGAGTGGGTGGTAACGGCGATGCGGGCACCGTCAAGCTCTTGCCAGGGGCACCAGTGGAAGAGCATCACACTGTAAACGGGCCCCAGGGTGGCGATGGAGAAGTCGGGCAGCGCCCTTAACTGGTGGCGGTGCTGCAAGAACTCGTAACTGGAGATCAAGGTAAGGTCGATCTCGCCTGCTAGCAGCTTCCGGTTAAGCTCGGTCGGCACGCCGCGCACGAAGCTCGCGGTCTCCCAAGGCTGAAGCCCCCAGTGGAGCGGCGCGACGTTGGTATAAGCGACAATGCCCAAGCGCTCGAGCCTGCGAGAAGCCGGGAATAAGCTTGAAGATTCAGGATGTGGCGTCTCCTCCCACCTTAAAGCTGGAACCTCGGATGGCGACTCGCCTTTAGGCATAGACCTTCAATTCGCGATAGAGCGCGTCGCGCTTGACCGGAGTGCGCCCGGCATCCTTGATCAGACCGATCAGCTCGCCCTCGGTTAGGCCCTGCTCGGTCACAGCGCCTGAGGCATGAGCGATGCGTTCATCTTTGATGGTGCCGTCGATGTCGGAGACGCCGGCGGACAGGCTGACCTGGGTCAACTCGGGAGTGATCATCACCCAGTAGCCCTTGATGTGGGGGAAGTTATCTAGCAGTAGCCTGGCTACCGCCAGGTTGCGCAGGTCGTCTAGGCCGGTGGTGAACTCGCTCTGGTTAAGCTCGCGGGCCAGCGGGTTGTTGTCGGGCTGAAAAGCCAGCGGGATGAACGAAAAGAATCCCGGCGAATCGTCTTGCAAGGCTCGCAAGCGCAGCATATGATCTACCCGATCCTCAAGGCTCTCGACATGCCCGTAGAGCATGGTGGCATTAGTCGGGATGCCTAGTTCGTGAGCGGTGCGGTGAATCTCCAGCCAACCTTCGGCGGTGACCTTGTTACGGGCGATTCTGCGCCGCACGGGCTCGGCGAAGATCTCAGCGCCGCCGCCCGGCATGGCGACTAAGCCGGCCTCCTTAAGTTGGCTTAAAATCTCGCGGTAGCTCTGCTTGGTGAGCTTATGGAAGTGGTGAATCTCGGCAGCGGTCCAGGCTTTGACCTGCACTCCGGGGTAGCGGGTGGTAAGGCCGGAGACCAGGTCGAGGTAGTACTGCCAGCCGCGCTTGGGGTGATGGCCGCTGGCGATGTGGATTTCGGTCAGCTCGGGATGGTAGTGCCTATCGACAAAGGCCCAGACATCCTCAAGATCGTAGTCCCACACGCCCTCTTCGCCGAAGTGGCGGGCAAAGCCGCAAAAGGTGCAGCCCACATAGCAGATATTAGTCTGCGAGAGGCGCAGCGAGTGGACGAAGTAGGCCTTGTCACCGACTTGGCGTGCGCGCACGAGGTCGGCCAGGCGCATCAGCGTGGGGATATCCGTGGTCTGATAGAGCGCGAGCCCTTCCGCAAAACTCAGGCGCTCGCCCGAAAGCACTTTGTCAGCGATGGGCGCAAGTCGTTGGTCACGCGGCTTAGGCGTAGCTATCGCGCTAGCGATCATGCAGCGAGTATAACAACCATACCCGCACCCAAGTGCGAGGCATCATGCAGTCATGGCGAGGCCAGACTCCCCGCCACCACTCCGTACTCCAAGGCGGGCTCGTCCGGAGCCACAAAGATATTAATCGCCCTATTCATGGCGGGGCCCATCAGGTCGGCTATTACTGCCGTTACGGTGGTGCGCCCGGCCACCGGCTCGGCCAAAGTGACGCGCACCGCCGCTCCGCAGCCGTAGGTGGCCATCAGGTCGGGGCTTACCGCCACATGCTGCCAGGGTTGCAGCGGGATGTTACAGGCCCCTACACCGTTAGCAAAGGCGAAGGTAACGCGGCTTAGGGCCACTTCGCCGACCGGTAGCGGTGGGCGCTGCACGGCGGCAGCATCTGGGGCCGTAGGGGTTGGCACCACGGGGGGTAAGGGGCTTGCGTGGGGTGACTGCGGTGCCCCACCCGGCGGCAGCGGCTGCACCGCTTCGAGAGCCGGTGCCGTAGGGGCGGCTGCCGCCGGAGGCGCGGCCACCTCGGCAGGGCGCGGGCGACCAACCCCAAAAGCCAGCACCAGGATAGCTAGCAGGATGATACCTAACAGGGCTAGCAGGATGGTATCGATCAGCCGCCCGGACATGGTTCTAGCCTAGCTGAGTAAAAGATGAGAGGGGTGATACTGAGGTGTAGCGAATCGGCGCAAGGCGTAATATGCTGCATCTATCATGAATCGTTTCATGGCAGGCACCTTGTGGATCTTGCTCTACCTGGTAGTGGTGCTCGCACCGCTGTTCCTGATGATGGTTAGCCCGACCCCGCCGGGGCGGAGCTTCTGGGTGGAGTTTTCAGTTGCGCTGGGGTTTGTCGGGTTGACGCAGATAGGGGTCCAGTTCTTGCTGATCGCGCGCTACCGGAGGATCACGGCGCCGTACGGTATCGACATCATCTTACAGTACCACCGCCAGATCGCCCTGATGGCGCTGGTGCTGCTCCTGGCCCATCCGGCCATCCTGATGATCTATAATCCCGCGCTGCTGGAGCTGTTAAACCCGTTCGGTGGCACCTGGGCCAGCCGCTTCGGCCTAGCATCGACTGTGGCGCTAGTGCTATTGGTGGTGCTGTCGCTGTTCCGGCAGCAACTCGGGCTCAACTACGAACGGTGGCGGTTGACCCATACGCTGCTCGGCATCGCCGCGCTGGTCTTTGCCCATGCGCACGTGTCGCTGGCCGGGGAGTACCTGAACACCTTCTGGAAGCAGGTGCTGTGGAAGGTCTTCGGCGCCGCGATGCTCTCGTCGCTGGTCTACTTGCGCCTGATCAAGCCGGCGCTGCAACAGCGGAAGCGCTACCGCGTGGTCGAGGTCAAAGAGGAGCGAGTCGACAATTTCACCTTGGCGCTCGAGCCGGTCGGCCACCAGGGCCTGCGCTTTGCGCCGGGTCAGTTCGCCTGGCTGAAGCTCGGTAAGACCCCCTACACCATCGCAGAGCACCCCTTCTCGTTCTCGTCGAGCGCCGAAAGCGCGGGCCGTCTCGAGTTCGGTATCAAGGCGCTCGGCGACTTCACCCGCAACCTCAAGAACGTACCCGTCGGTACCGACGCCTATCTCGACGGGCCGCACGGGGCGTTCTCCATCGACCTGATCCCGGCGGCGGGCTACGTGCTAATCGCGGGCGGCATCGGCATCACCCCGATGCTCAGCTTCCTCAAAACCATGGCCGATCGCGAGGATGTGCGCCCGGTGCTGCTTATCTACGGTGACAAACGCTGGGAGAGCATGGCCTACCGCGAAGAGCTCGACGCGCTTACCGAGAGGCTGAACTTGAAGATCGTCTACGTGCTCGAGCAACCGCCGGAGGATTGGCGCGGCGAGACCGGTTTCATCACCACCGAGTTGCTGGCCCGTAACCTGCCGCAGGAGAAGATCAAACGCGAATTCTTCGTGTGTGGGCCACCTGTCATGATGGACGCAGTGCAACAGGCGCTGATAGAGCTCGGCGTGCCGCTCGAGCACATCCACACCGAGCGCTTTAGTCTGGTTTAGGAGGTTTTGGTGCGCAATCTCTACGCTTATCGTGCCACCTACCTGATCGCCGCGCTGATCGTGGCAGCGGCGGCATTGTTCGCCTGGCTGCGCAGCCAGGAGCGCGTGGTCGTGCCAGAAGAAGCTGGTCACGAGAGTCTTTATGAAATGCCCGCCCATGGTCTGTTGCCCGATAGCGTAAGTTACGATAGTTTAAAATTAGACGCAACCGCACGGGTTCTTGCTGGGAATTTCTGAATGCCCTCTAGAGGTGAAGCGCCCGCCCGTCTACCGCCAGGGCCGCCTCCTTAAGCACTTCGGCCAGCGTCGGGTGGGCATGGCTGGCCCTAGCGATATCCTCGCTGCTGGCGCCAAAGGCCATCGCCACCGCCGCCTCGGCGATCAGGTCGCCGGCTCTGGCACCGATGATATGCACCCCTAACACCCGATCGGTCTCGGCAGCGGCCAGGATCTTAGCTTTGCCCTCGGTCTGCCCAAGCGCCCGGGCGCGACCGTTAGCCTGATAAGGGAAGACCCCTTTGCGGTAGCGGATCCCTGCCTCCTTGAGCTGTTCCTCAGTCTTGCCTACTGAGGCCAGCTCGGGTTCGGTGTAGACCACCGCCGGGATGCTGTTGTAGTCCACATGGCCGTAACCGCCGACG
>Ga0208610_100065_pt1 | contig 46109 bp, 51 predicted proteins | sample SubbioR11Jul_8A2_FD_184815 | JGI IMG/M metagenome (GOLD analysis project Ga0208610, IMG submission 184815) | Serpentinite rock and fluid subsurface biosphere microbial communities from McLaughlin Reserve, California, USA - CR11Jul_8A2 (SPAdes) | ecosystem: Environmental > Terrestrial > Deep... | reverse complement strand
GGCCTGACACCTTACGAGTTCATCGTCAAATGCTGGACTTCAGAACCCGAAAGATTCACACTCGATCCAACCCATCAAACTCCGGGATCAAACACCTAGTCCGCGCGCGGGACCAGCAGCACCGCCCGGCTGCGGCCCGCGTGCTTGGCCGCATAAAGCGCACGGTCCGCTGCAGCAAGAAGCTGCGCGGGTTCAAGCAGCGCCAGGTCAAGCGACCGGACGATGCCGATACTGGCCGAGACATTGCAAAGCTGCCCCTCGAACTCCATCGGCTCGCTGATGCGGGCGATGATCCGCTCGGCGATGGTCTGCAGCAGCTTTGGTTCGGTCCGACCGGCAAGGATCACCACGAACTCGTCGCCACCGATCCGGGCGGCGCAATCCTCGGCCCGCAGCTGTTCGCGCAGGATGCGGCCGACACTGCTCAGCACGAAGTCGCCCGCAGCATGACCCAGCGCATCGTTGACCGCCTTGAAGAAATCCAGGTCCATGTGCAGCAGCCCGAAGCCAGCCCGCGCGGCACAGAGCCGCTCCAGCACCAGGTCGGCCGCGCGGCGGTTGCGCAGGCCGGTCAAGGGGTCGGTCATCGCCTCCTCCTCGGCCGCCATCCGCGCGCCTTCCAGCCGCAGGTTCAGCCCCCGCAGCTCCTGCGTGACGGCGGCGTTCGCCTCGGCCAAGTAGAGCAGTTCCATCGCCAGATCGGTCGCGGCGAAATCGGCGTCCGTCAGCGCCAGATCGCGCACCGCGGTGGTCAGGTCGATCCCGAACGACAGGTTCAGCAGGATGCGCCCGGATCCCGGCAGGCGGTGGCCAAGGCCCCTCAGCCCGATGCGCACACCCTTGCGCGGCAGCAGGCGAAAGCGATTGGCCCCCCGCGCCAGAACCTGACCGATCGTGACTGCCCCTCCGGGCGAGCGCACCTCGAACAGATCCTCGAACCGCGCGCCGGGCACCGCGTCCGGGCGCAGCACCCGTGCCAGCGTCGGCCCGTAGCTGATCGCGCGGCCCTCGGCGTCCAGCAGCAGATGCATCGGCATGAACAGCGACGCGGCGGCACTGTCCAGCTCGATCGGGTCGTCGGGGCGAAGTTTCTGCATCCCCTACCCCTCCGGCAGCGCCAGGTCGAACCGCCGCGCCTTGGCGTGGCGAGGGTCCAGGACCGAAATCGACGTGCAGTCGGCAGTCTCGGTCTCGATCAGGCAAAGCGCGCCGTAGTCGTCGGCCATCGCGGTCAAGAGACCCACAAGCACCCGCTGCGTGGCGCTCAGGTGCGACTGGCAGCGCAGCTTGAACCGGTCTTCGCCCACTTCGTCCAGCGCCAGATCCGGCAGTTCCAGGTCCGGCATCGCCAACCGGGCGCGTCCCGGAAGCTCTTCCAGCGAATAGAGGAAATCGGCGAAGGTGATTCCGCCAAAGCGCAGCAGCCGCCGAATACCCTCGCGGTCGGGGTTCGTCACCAGATGGGTGCCCACGTCCTCCCAGATGGTATCGACGGGGCGGCCCAGAACTTCGGCCACGACCCGACCGATCCGGTCGGCACTGCCGGGATCGTAGCGCAGCATCGGCTCGAAACTCGGGATCGACAGCTCGGCCCGCCGGCAGACCGTCTGCCAGCGCGCCGCCCCGAACGTATCGATCACATAGCTTTGCAGGGACCGCAGCAAAAGCGCATCCATGTCCGACCCTCTGACAGTTTCCGCGGCAAGGTTATCGCGCATCGGTTAACAACCTTTCCTCGTCATGGCGGGAACAGCGTCATGGCAGGAACAGGGTCATGGCAGGAACAAAAGCCCGTCCTCACCGATGCCCAGCTGGTTCAGCTCTGCCCCCGTCAGCGGCGGAGGAGCGGCCTGATACTGCCGCAAAAGCCGCCCGGCCGCCTCGGAGGACAGATAGGTGCCGTCCGGCTGCGTCGCCGTGCGCCAGACCAGCATCCCGCTGTCATCCAGGTAAAGCCCGCTGACCTCGATGTAATCCACGCTGCGCTGCAGGAACAGCATCGCCTCCTCGCCCGGCCGCAGCGGCAGAAGGTCCGCCACCACCATCAGGCACCCCGGTTGCCCGGTTTCCAGTTGCACCCTGCAGACCTGCAGCCAGTCCTGCAGCTGGAAAGCCTCGGCCGCGCCCAGGATCACGTCGCGCATCCCGGTGGCGGAGGTCGGCTGCACCGGAAGCAGCGCCGCAAGCTCGGCGACCAGCGCCGGCCGGTTGTCAGCCTGGCGCGCCGGCTCCCCCGCCAGAACGGCCGCCAGCGCCTCTTGTCCCGGCTCTGTCGCCTTGGCCTCCAGAACCGCCAGCGCCGCGGCGCCCGGCTTGCCCCAGGACCGCAGCGCGCCGGGGTCCAAAGCCTCGACCCCCAAGGCCTCGAACCGCGACACCTGGCTGGCCGCCGAGATCCGCTCGGCGTTCAGCACCGGCGTCAGCCACAGCGCGGCCAGTCCCAGAACCGCCAGCGCCACCCGGATGTTGCCCTGGCGGATCCGCTCCATCCATCCCGCGCCCCGCAGGACCGAAACGGCATAGACCAGCCCGTAGACCAGCCCCACCGCCGCCACCAGAACGACGAACAGCCGCTCGGGCGACCAGCCCCGGTCCGCGACCCGCAGCCAGACCGCCCACAGCGCCAGCCCCGCCACCACGGGCAGGATCAGCGCCAGGCCTTGCGTGCAGCGGATCAGCAGCGGGCTTTGCGTCGCATCCGCATCCGCCTGGTCGATGGCGATCGAGACCAGCGCGATCCCGCCCCCGACCATCGTCAGCAAAAGCGTCGCCGGCGACAGCCCGCTGACCAGCCCGTCCAGCCCTCGGAACGGCAAGGCGATCAGAAAGACCACCATCACGCCCAGCACCACGGGCAGGAACAGCCGGAACACCCGCAAGACGACATAGGGCGACAAGAGGTCCGCCAGGTCATGGATCACTGCCATGCCCAGGCCGAGGATCGCGCCGGTCAGGGCCAGCGCAACCAGCTGGTCCGCCAGCAGCCTGCCGATGATGCCGATGCCGACGATCTGCAACAATTCGTCCGACAGGAAGATCACCAGCCAGACCAGGCCGGTGAAAGCCCCCGCCGCGGCAAAGCGCAGGACGATGGACCAGGCCTCCAGGAACAGGACCGGATAGTCGTTCCACCGGCTGCGAACCTGGGCGATCAGGAACGGCAGCGGCAGCGTCGCCAGCGTGAAGAGCGCCAGGAGCGGGATCGCTCCGAACAGAAGCTGATCGACCGTGTCGAAGCGCAGCGCCGCAAGCCAGGTCAGCGCCCCGACCAGCACCCCCAGGGCCAGGCCCCGTGGCACCGCACGGCCCAGACCGATCGGCCCCGCCAAAGCCAGCACCGCCCCGAAGGCCGTGGTCAGGAACACGAAGAGCGCCAGCGCCGAGAAGTCGCCCAGCCAGTTCCGGTCGGCAGCCTGGATCGCCGCCCAAAGCGCAGCCCCGCCCAGCGCACCCGTCAGGGCAAGCCTGATCCGTGCCGCAATCTGGCCCGTCATGTCACATTCTCCCGGCTCGGCCCGCCCTTATGCGTCTGGGCAGTGCCGCGCATAGTCAGGATTTCCCGACGGTTGCCAAGCGCTAACAGACTGGGCAGGCCGAAACTGTCGACCGGAGCATTCTCCGCATGCCCGCCACCATCCGCCGCGCGAAAGGCCTGCGCCAAGGTCCGCAGGCTACTCCTGCAAGGCCTTCAGATACTCCGTGATCTGCACCAGCCGGACCGGAGTGGGCGTCGCAATGCCGTCGCCGCCGTCATAGGGCACCAGGTCGCCCTGCAGAAGCGGCCCGAACTCTGGCATCGGCGAACCCGCGTCCTGTCGGCCGGGCGCAGCCCCGGTATAGCCCCAGATCTTGGCCATCACCCGCGTGCCGGGAAAGACGCCGCCGTTCTTTGCCGAGAGTTGCGTCAGATCGGCGGGCTTGCGGCCCAGCGCCGTCGCCCCCTCGCCGTCGCCCTTGCCCGACATTCCGTGGCAGGCCGCGCAGTAGCTGGCAAAGTCCTCGGACCCGCTGGGCTGCGTCTCACGCTCGACGCAGGCCCCAAGGGCCAGGGACAGCGACAGGATCAGCAAAGGGTGGCGCATCATTCTCTCCTCTCCGATTACCGGACCGAAACTTCGTCATCCGCGCCTTGATCTAGGTCACTTGACCCGCCGTAAGCCGCACCACCCGGTCCATCCGGGCGGCCAGTTCCAGGTTGTGCGTCGCGATCAGCGCCGAAAGCCCCGTCACCCGCACCAGGTCCATCAGCACGCCGAACACCTGGTTCGAGGTGCCAGGGTCCAGGTTCCCCGTCGGCTCGTCCGCCAGCAGCAGCTTCGGCCCGTTGGCCAGCGCGCGGCAGAAGGCCACCCGCTGCTGCTCGCCGCCCGACAGCGCCGCCGGACGGTGCCCTGCCCGCGCACCGACGCCGACCTTCTCCAGAAGCGCCATCGCCCGCGCCTCGGCCGCCGGTTTCGCCACGCCATTGGCAAGCTGGGGGATCACCACGTTCTCCAGCGCGCTGAACTCGGGCAGAAGATGGTGGAACTGGTAGATGAACCCCACATCCCTGCGCCGCGCCTCGGTCCGCGCCTTGTCCGACAGCCCGCCCATGTCGCGCCCGTCCAGCCGCACCGTGCCAGAGTCCGCGACATCCAGCAGCCCCGCGATGTGCAGCAGCGTCGACTTGCCCGCCCCGCTTGGGGCCACCAGCGCGACCACCTCACCCCGCGCGACCGACAGGGTCGCCCCCCGCAGCACGATCACCTCGGACGGCTTGCCCCGGTTGTAGCCCTTTTCGACGCCGTCCAGCGCCAGCATCTCACTCATAGCGCAGCGCCTCCACCGGGTTCATCCGCGCCGCCCGCCGGGCCGGGAAGATGGTGACGACGAAGGAAAGCCCCAGCGCCAAGGCCACCGCCGACATCACATCCTCCAGCTGCAGCTTTGCCGGCAGCGCATAGATCCCCCGGATCGAGGGGTCCCAGACCTCGGCCCCGCTCACCCAGTTGATCGCACTCATGATATGGTCGATGTTCAGCGCCGTCAGGCAGCCCAGCGCCACCCCCGCGATGGTCCCGATCACGCCGGTAAACGCGCCGCAGATGAAGAACACCCGCAGGACCGAGCCCTCAGTCAGACCCACCGTCCGCAGGATGCCGATGTCGCGGCCCTTGTTCTTGACCAGCATGATCAGGCCCGACACGATGTTCATCGCCGCGATCAGCACCAGAACCGACAGGATCACGAACATCACGTTGTCCTCGATGTCCAGCGCCCGCAGGAACGCACCCGAGCTGTCCTTCCAGGTCCAGAGCAGCGCCACCGGCCCCGCCGCCGCAAGGATCGCGTCGCCATAGCTTTCGATGGCGTCCGGGTTCTCGACCATCACCTCGATCTCGTCCGCGCGGCCTTCCTTGTTGAAGAAGCTCTGCGCCTCTGCAAACGGCATGTAGATCCGTGTGGTATCAATATCATAGCGGCCAGCGCTGAAGATGTAGACCACCTCGTAGGCATTGACCCTGGGCGAGGTTCCCATCGCGGTCCTGACCCCGCCCGGAGCGATCAGCCGCACCCGGTCGCCGACCGTCACCCCAAGCTCGCGCGCGATCCCCGACCCCAGCGCAATCCCGTCCGGAAACCGGGCGAGGTCCCCGATCGCGTCCGACCCCGCGCCCACCCGCGGGATCGACGCGAAATTCTCCGGCGACAGGCCAAAGACCTCGGCCCCTGTCGTGTCCTCACCGTCCGTCACCATCAGCTTGCCGCGGATCAGCGGCGCCGCCCGCGTCACCCCCGGCACCGCGGCAATCGCCGCCGCCATCGCGTCCGGCTCGGTAAACCCGCGAATCAGCTGGCCTTCCTCACCCACCACGCCCGCCGAATAGACCGTCACATGCGCATTGGCGCCCAGGATCGTGTCCACGAACTCGGCCCGGAACCCGGCGCGCACCGCCAGCGTCAGGATCAGCGCAAAGACCGCCAGCGTGATCCCGATCAGGCTGATCCAGGTCATGACACTGACCCCGCCCTCGGCCCGCCTTGCGCGCAGATAGCGCCAGGCGATCATGAATTCGAAACCCGAGAAGGGACGCGTGCTCTTTGCCATCTGCCTTTTCGCCCGTTCGGGCCCCCGTTCGGGCCTGCGTTGATTGCCCGGCAACCTGCGGGACAGGGCGTGAAAGGTCAAGGCATGGGGCGGTCGGACCAAGCGTCTGACCTCCGCACCCAGACCCTGGCTGCCAGAGGTCCATCCCGACCAGTCCTTCCGTGGACAGATCAGAAATCGGTGGGCGCCCCGCCCTCCTGCTTGCGCCGCGCCACGAAGCGCTGCAGCTCTTCCAGATGGTCCCCGTTCATCTCCGGCGCCTCGAACTCGGCCAGGATCTGCTTGTAGATCCGGTGCGCCCGCTCGACCGTCCAGACCGACCCGTCGGCCTGCCACGCCTCATAGTTGCGCCAGTCCGACACGATCGGCGCATAGAAGGCGTCCTGATACCGGTCCTGGGTGTGCTGGACCCCGAAGTAATGCCCGCCCGCGCCGACCTCCCTGATCGCGTCAAAGGCCAGGTCCTCGTCCCGCGTGGCAAAGGTCGCTTCCTCGAAATAGCGCTGGATCATCTGCAGGACCTCGCAGTCCATGATGAACTTTTCGGGCGACGCGATCAGCCCGCCCTCCAGCCAGCCCGCCGCGTGGTAGACCATGTTGGTGCGGCTTTGCACCGCCGACCACAGGCTGTTCGACGTCTCCCACATCGCCTGTCCGTCCGGCACGTTCGCCGCGCAGACCCCGCTCGCCCGCATCGGCACGCCATAGAAGCGCACCAGCTGCCCGGTCATCTGCGTCGCCCGCATGTATTCCGGGGTGCCAAAGGCGGGAGCCCCCGATTTCATGTCGACATTGCTGGTGAAGGTGCCGATCGCCACCGGACAGCCCGGCGCGATGTATTGCAGCAGCGCCACCGCCGCCAGGGCCTCGGCAATCGACAGCGCCACCGCCCCCGACATCGTGACCGGCGCCATCGCCCCCGCCAGCGTGAACGGCGTCACCACCACCGGCTGCCCGCGCATTGCCATCCGCATCGCCCCGTCCAGCATCGGATAATCGTGCTTCAGGGGGGAAACCGAATTGATGTTCGTATACATCCGCGGCTTGGCCTGGAACTCCTCTTCCGTGAGGCCCCCGGCCAGCCGGACCATCTCCATCACATCCTCGACCCGCTCGGCGCCCAGGCTGTAGGCGTGGACAACCTTGTCGGTCAGGGTCAGCTTCTCATACAGGCAATCCAGGTGTCGCACCGACGCATGAATATCCACCGGCTCGACCGGATAGCCGCCCGCGATGTGGATGCAGTTGAAATACTGCGTCAGCTTCATGAACTCGCGGAAGGTCTCGAAGTCGCCAGACCGCTTGCCCCGCTCCATGTCCCAGGCGTTCGGCGGCGACGAGACGTTGACGAACAGCATGTGCTTGCCGCCCATGATCAGCTCGCGCTCGGGGTTGCGGGGTGTGATGGTGAAGGTCTCGGGCGCGCGGGCGACCATTTCCATCACGAAATCCTCGTCCATCCGGACGTTGGTTCCGTTCACGATGCAGCCCGCGCGGCGCAGATGCTCCACCGCCTCGGGGTTCAGGAACTCGATCCCGATGTCGCGCAGGATGCGCATTGCGGTCTGGTGGACGCGCTGCACGGCCTCGGCGTCCAGCGGCTCGATGGGTGCATCGGGGTTGACCGGGATCCGCCAGGGCATCTGGTCGATCACCGCCGAGCCGGCGCGGACCTTCATCCCCGCCCGCCCACCGGCGCGCTTTCTCCGAGCTGGTTCATCCGCCATCGTCACTCTCCATCCGCGTGGGGCGAAGATGACGGAAGCAGAGCCGATCTGGTCACTGCATTTGCGACGATGAGGCGTCGTTTTTCGCGCGCCGTCCGCAGATTCAGGCTTTCAGGCCGGAAAGCCAGGCCGGAATGGCGCCGATATCGTCCAGCACGACATCGGCGTGGGGCGCAAGATCCTCGCGCCGGGCAACTCCGGTCAGAACCGCAATGGTCCGCATCCCTGCCGCCCGCCCGGCGTCCAGGTCATGTCGGCTGTCGCCGACCATCGCCACCCGCCGGGGCTGAAGCCCGGTGTGCCGCACGAAGGCCAGGCACATCCCCGGCCCCGGCTTTGCCCCGTGGCCCGAGTCATACCCGGCGATGAAATCGAAGCAGTCGGTGATCCCGTGGCTTTCCAGATGCTGTCGCGCGGGCGCTTCGGAGTCGTTCGTCGCCAGCCCCAGCCGCAACCCCTGCCCGCGCAACGCATCCAGCAGCGGCCGCAGCGGCACTGCTTCGGACATCGGCGCCATCCCGGCGCTTGCGTCGATCCGGTCGGTCAGCTCGGCCAGCGTCACACCCGGCAGTTCGGGCAAGAGCGCTGCCGCGATATCGGCGGCGGTGGCGGCAATCACCGGGCTGTCGGGCGCAAAGGTCGCCGAGGCAAGATCATAGCCGATGGCCCGCCCCAGCCGCGCGGCGTGGCCTTCGTCCGACGCGATCCGGCGCAGGAACGTCCCGGCCCAGCGGCCCCAGCTGACGCGAAAGTCGAACAGGGTCCCATCCTTGTCGAAGATCAGCCCGTCGATCATCATGCCCCTCAGGTCCAGTTCATCACCGCGCCGCCCGGCAAGGCCGCACGGGCCGCCTGGGGCGCTGTGTAGGGATGGCCCTCGGCATCGCAGAATGCAACCACCCAGCGGTCATCCTGCAGCAGGAAATCCAGCACGGCCGCCAGGAATTCCGGATCGGCGGCGCGGTCACGCAGCTCTGACATCGCGGACCCGGTGGCGGTGATGAAAAGCGGAAAGACCTCGTCATCCGCCGCGATCCAGCCAAGCGCCTGAATGGCCAGCACCACGGCAGAGTCCCTGGCAGGTCCGCTTACAACTTCTGGTTGCATTGTTCTCGCTTTCACAGCCTTCTGGTGTCAGCAGACGAAATTCGATCTCTTCCCTGCATCCAGAAAGGATTTCTTAACCTTCCCGACGGCAGAGTTGTTCACAACAAGTGGAATGAAAAGACGGCATCTGGGATGAGCGCACGGATTCTCATCGTTGACGACGTGGCGGCGAACCGGATCGTCCAGCAGGCGCGGCTTACCGCGGCCTTCTACGATCCGATCCTGGCCGCCGACGGCGCGACCTGCCTCGCCGTGGCGCGGGAAGAACGGCCCGATCTGGTGCTGCTGGACATCGGCCTGCCCGACATCTCCGGTCTGGAAGTGATGGAGCGGCTGCGCCGCGACCCGGCCAGCCGCGACATTCCGGTGATCGCGCTGACCGCTTTCGGCACGGCCGAGGAACGGCTGGCCGCCTTCGCCTCGGGCGCCGACGACGTCATGGACCGGCCCGCGAACGAACGTGTGCTCCTGTCGCGGCTGCGCAACCTGTTGCGGCTGAAGGCGGAAAGCGAATTTCCCTCGGCCGAGGGGCTGGCGATTGCCGGTCTGGCCGAAGCCCCCATGACTTTCGATCCGCAGGGCACCATCGCCGTCGTCGGGTCGGACCCCGGCAATCCGCTTTGGGCCAAGCTGGCAGGCCAGGTGCGCGACCGTCTGGTCATGGTCTCGCGGCGCGAGGCGCTGGCGGACATCTCGACCGGCCAGGCCCAGCCCGAGGTCTATATCCTGCACGACGATGGCCAGAACCCGTCAGGCACCCTGCGGCTGCTGTCCGAACTGAAAAGCCACCAGGCCACCCGCCATGCCGCCGTCTGCGTGGTCGGCCCCGCAGGCGAAGGGGACGAGGCCGCGATGGCCTTCGACCTTGGCGCGGACGATGCGGTCGGCTCCGACATCACGGCCGAGGAGCTGGCCTTGCGCACCCGTGGCCTGCTGCGCCGCAAGCGCCAGTCCGACCGGCGGCGTGCCCGGATGCAGGATGGTTTGCGGCTGGCGATGCGTGACCCGCTGACCGGGCTTTACAACCGCCGCTGCGCCGCCCCCCAGCTTGCCGCCATCGCCGCCCGCGCGCGGGAGGAAGGGTCGCAGTTCGCCGTCATGGTCATGGACCTTGACCGTTTCAAGCAGGTGAACGACGCATACGGCCATGCCGCCGGCGATCAGGTCCTGGTCGAGGTCGCCCGCCGCTTGACCGCCAACCTGCGCGACACCGACATCCTGGCCCGCATCGGCGGCGAGGAATTCCTGGCGATCCTGCCGCAAAGCTGCATGGCCACGGCCCGCCGGGTGGCCGAACGCCTGTGTCAGGCGATGGATGACCAGCCGATCCGCCTTCTCTCGGGCGAGGAGTTGCGGGTGACGGTCTCGATCGGCGTCGCGGTCGCCGGGGCCGCGGGTGAGGACAGCTATGCCATCGACGGCCTGGTCGAACAGGCCGACCTTGCGCTGCTGGAATCGAAGGGCGCCGGGCGGAACCAGGTCACCTACCGGCTGTCGGCGGCCTAGTCGCGGCCCCCGCCGTCGCGCCCACCCTTGCGCAGGCCCTTCTCCAGCCGGTCGGCAAAGCGCTGGCGGTCCTCGGTCGACATCTCGATCAGGCGGGTCTCGATCAGGCTGCGCCCCAGTTGCAGCCGCTCGGCATTGCGGGTCTCGATGGCGGCCAGGGCGGCCTTCAGGGCATCGGGGTCGAAGGGATCGGCCCGCAAGGTGCCCAGCAGCGTCTCGAACTCGGCCCGGGCCTCGGTCCGCGCGGCGCGGAACTCTCCCATCCGGTCCAAGAGCGCGCGGCGAAGCTCGCGGCGGTCGCTGTCGTCCAGCGCCGCGCTGAACGGGCCGAAGGACATGTCGCGCGGCATGTCGCGGTGCCCGCCGCCAAGCCAGGCCCCGACCGCCAGCCCCGCCACCGCAAGGTTCAGCGCGACCGAGACCGCCAACGCGATCTTCACCCAGCGCGACGTGGTGCCCGGCGGGGTCGGGACGACCGGCGGCGGCAGCTGCGCAGTGGGGGGCGCAGTGGTATGGGGGTCGCTCATGGCATCAGCCTTCCGTGGTCAGAAAATCGGCTTGCGGGAAGAATTCGGCGGTCTCGGTCGAGGTCCCCGTCAGATAGTTCAGCGTGGTCGGGCTAAGGTAGCCCAGGGCCAGGCCGAAGACCGCAGCCGTCCCCAGTCCCGCCAGGACCGGCGGCCCGCCGAACAGCCCCGACAGCCGCGCAAGGACGCCAGGTCGCGGCGCGGGTCGCGGAACCGGAGCCGAAGCCTGCGGCTGCCGGGCCAGCGCGTCGGCCAGCACCCGGTTCATCAGCGCCTCGGACGGCAGGACAGGCCACTGCGCCGCACGCGCCAGGAGGTCGTCCAGATCATCCTGCATCTCGGTCATCCTCATATCCCAGCTCGTCCTTGCGGCCCGAAAGCAATCCCGCCAGCGCCCGTTTGCCTCGTGCGGTCAGGCTTTCCACCGCTTCCACCCCGATCTCCATGATCGCTGCAATTTCGGGGTTCGCCATCCCTTCCAGGTGGCGCAGCACCACCGCCTGTCGCTGCCGGTCGGGCAGGTCGGCCAGCGCGGCCTCCAGCGCCGCCATCCGCCCGGCCTCTTGCAATCGCGCCTCGGCTCCGACGGCGCCATCGGCCACTTCGGGCGCGTCGTCCAGCGCCATCTGCCGCCTGCGTCCCCGCGACCGCTGCCGGTCGATGCAGAGGTTGGTGGCGACCCGGTAGGCCCAGGTCGTCACCCGTGTCTCGCCCTGCCGCCACTGCGGCGCGACGCGCCAGAGCCGCAGCATCGTCTCTTGCGCCACATCCTCGGCCTCGGCCCGGTCGCCGCCCAGAAGCCGGGCGGCATAGGCCAGCACGCGCGGGGTGACGCGCTGGGTCAGCGCCAGCGCGGCATGACGGTCTCCGTTGGCATAGAGCACCATCAGAACCTCGTCCGAGGTGTCGCCATGCGCGTCGAAGGCCATTGTCATGCCCTCTTGCTTAGCGGCTGGGCGGCAGGGCCGCAAAGCCCTAGTTGTTGCCCATGCCGCCGCCGTGGCCGCGCTTGCCGCGGTGCTGCATGGCCTCTTCCGCCTCGGCTTTCGAGATCGCACCGTCATTGTCGGTGTCCAGCCGCGCAAAGTGACGCTCGCCCGGACCCTTGCCCATCTCGTCCTCGGACAGGCTGCCGTTGCCGTCGTTGTCCATGTTGTCCAGCATCGCCTGGGTCCGCTCGGCCAGCCGCGCCTGAATTCGCGCCAGCTGGTGCGCCGACAGCTCATCAGGGCTCAGCGCACCATCGCCATTGGTGTCGGCGGCGGCGAATTCGGCCTTCCGGTGCGCCTCAAGCTCGGCCAGGGTGATCTTGCCGTCGCTGTCGGCGTCGATCGCCTCGAACATCTCGGTCAGCATCCCGCCGCGGCCTTCGCCCCACATTCCCTTGCTCTGGGCCAGCGCAGCGGTGCCAATCATGGCCCCGGTCAGCGCCAGAGCAACCAGAACCGTTTTCTTCGAAGCGGACATCTTCTTCTCCTGTATCCGGGGCCGGTGTTCGACCCTCATGCCCTTCAAACGGCCCCGGTCGGGGTTTCCGTCGCGGAGTCTTGCGACATCTGGGCACAGGGCGGGACTTCCCTCTGTGAAGCCCGGCGCGAAGCGACTATCGTTCACTTCCTTCAACGCCCCCAGCCCCGGGGCCGGACAACGGACTTTGCCCATGACCACCGTTGACACTGCCCAAACCCTCGCCGCCGAGGATCGCCCACTGAAGTCCGCGCTCCTGCGCGGCTGGCGTCGGCGCTGCCCGAACTGCGGCGCCGGACCGATGCTGCGCGGCTACCTGAAGGTGCGCGACAGCTGCCCGGTCTGCGGCGAGGATCTGCACCATCACCGCGCCGATGACGGCCCGGCCTACCTTACGATCCTGATCGTCGGGCACCTTCTGGCGCCGCTGCTTCTGTTCACCTACACCAAGTGGCGCCCCGAACCGCTGGTCCTGGCCGTCGGCTTCACCATCGGGACCGTGGCCCTGTCGCTGTATCTGCTGCCCCGGCTCAAGGGGGCGATGGTGGCGCTGCAATGGGCCAACAAGATGCACGGCTTTGCAGACCACCCGAATGACTGACGAACCGATTCGGTCGGCCGCCACCGTCGTCCTCTGGCGCGAAAGCGCCGACGGCCCTCAGGTCCTGATGGGCCAGCGTGGCGCGGGTGCGGTCTTCATGCCGTCGAAGTTCGTCTTTCCGGGCGGCCGCGTCGACCCCGAGGACGCGGTCGCCGCCCGCCCCGGCTTCCTGAAACCCGATTGCGCGCGGCGTCTCTCTCTTCTGGTTCCCGAAGACGCGCCCGCGCCCGACACTCTGGTCGCCACCGCGCTGCGTGAGCTGACCGAGGAGACCGGCCTGAACCTTGCGACGATGGAGCATCCCTCGCTCTGCTTCATCTTCCGTGCGATCACGCCCCCCGGTCGCAGCCGCCGCTTCGACGCGCGCTTCCTGCTGGCCCATGCCGACAGCCTTGACGACAACCGCGAGGATTTCGCGCTGGCCTCGGGCGAACTTTCGCACCTGCGCTGGCTTGCTCTGCCCGATGCCCGCGCGCTGGACCTGCCCTTCATCACCGAGGTCGTGCTGGCCGAGGTCGCGGCCCTAGTGGCGGGCCACGATCAGCCCGGCGTGCCGTTCTTCGACAATTCCGGCCCCACTCCGCACTTCCGCCGGCTGCTCTAGCACCCCGCCCTTCTCGACCGGGAAGATCGGATGCGGCACCGGGTCCTTGGCGCGGAACAGGAACTGCCGGAAGATCTCGACGTAGCTTGCGTAGCGGTAGCTTTCGTTCCGTCGCAGGTAATGCTCGCGGTTGCCGAAGTAGAGCGCCGGCAGCCTGTACCAGGCGACGCCCGGATGCATGTGATGCACCACGTGGAAATTGTTGTTCAGGAACAAAAGGCTAAGCGGCCCACGGCTTTCGATCACCACCGTGCGCGCCCGCGCCGCCTCATGCGCGCGGTGCTCCAGGTAGGTGCGGATCTTCAGCAGGCTCCAGGCCAGATAGGCCGCCAGCAGATAGGCCCAGCCCGGCATCGCGCCCACCCAGGCAAGCCAGACCCAGACCAGCGCCAGCCCCGCCAGATGCAGCCCCCAGGCCAGCCAGACCCGCCGGTCGCCCTTGCGCATCTCGGCCAGGTCGCCCGTCACCAGCGCCCAGGCAGAGATCGCCGGACCCACCAGCATCCGGCCGAAAAGCGTGTTGTTGAACCGCAGAAGCGCCCGCCTCGGCCCAGAGAGCCGCGCCCAGACAGCGGGGTCAAGATAGTTCGACTCCGGGTCGTCGTAAGGGTCGGTCAGGGCCGGATCGAAATGGTGCTGAAGATGCAGGTCCTTGAAACGCAGGTAGGGGACAAAGACCGTCAGCCCGGGGAACACCAGCGCCTCGGACAGCGTTTGCGACCGGAACGGATGGCCGTGCAACACCTCATGCGTCAGCGAGGAATACTGCCCGATGGCCAGCGCGGCGGCCAGGACCGCAAGGGTGGGGGACAGCGCCCAGAGATAGGTGGTTGCCAGCGCCCAAAGGCTGTAGGTTGCCGCAAAGACGATCAGGGTGGGCCATTCGACGGCCCGGGTCTCGGTCTGCAAGATGGTTCCCGGCTTGTGTAACGTTCCGGTGACGGTAGCAAATCCACGCAGCGGCTGGAATTCGGGATATTGTAAACTTTACCCATCAACCGTTTTGGATAAACTGCATATGATGGATAAAATCGACAAGCGCGACCGCGCCCCCCAGTTTCGCGCCCGCCTGGCCGAGGCGATGGCGGCGCGCAAGATGACCCAGGCCGAGCTTGCCCGGCAGACTGGCGTCGACCGCTCGACCATCTCGGCGCTGCTGCAGGACGGCACCCGGATGCCGAACGCCCAGCTGGCCGCCGACTGCGCCCGCGCGCTTGGCATCAGCGCCGACTGGCTGCTGGGCCTGTCCGGCCGCCCCGAGCCCATCGCCGACCTGCTGGCTGCCTCGCTGTCCCTGACCGAAGCCCCGCGCGCCCTGATCGACGAGCGTATCTTCGGCTGGCACCAAGAGGCTGCGGGCTACAAGATCCGACACGTCCCCGCGACCCTGCCCGACATGCTGAAGACCCGCGCGGTGGTGGAATGGGAATACGAGCCCCAGCTTGGCCGCACTGCCGAACAGGCGATCGGCGCCTTCGAGGACCGGCTGAAATGGATGCGGGGCGCCGGCTCGGACTATGAAATTGCGCTTCCGATGCACGAGTTGACCGCCTTCGCCACCGCCTCGGGCTACTATGAGGGCCTGAGCGCCGACATCCGCCGCGCCCAGTTGCGCCATCTGATGACGCTTTGCGACCAGCTCTACCCCTCGCTGCGGCTTTGCCTGTTCGACGCGCGCAAGCTTTTCTCGGCCCCCGTCACCCTCTTCGGCCCGCTGCTTGCGGTGATCTACCTTGGCCGCCACTACCTGGCCTTCCGCGACAGCGCGCGCGTGGAAACCATCACCCAGCACTTCGACCTTCTGGTCCGCGAAGCCGAGGTCGGCGCGCGCGACATGGTCGCCCATCTGGAAACCCTGCTCGACCGCGCAAGCTGACCGCTCCTCGTGCGACTTCGTCTTCTCGTCGCCGGGGCCCGCCACCCAGCGAGGAGTGACGAAGTCAACGACGAGCGGCCCTCAAAGCGCCGTCAGCGCCTCGGTCCGATAGCCGTTGAAATCGAAAATTTCCCGCGCCGCGCCCAGCCGGTCCACCGGGATCGCGCCCCGGTCCAGGATGAAGCCGAACCGCCCCGAGGGCGTGCCGATGGCCAGCGTCCGGTAGCCGACATCGACCCAGATCACCCACCAGTCCTCGCCCTTGACCCGCAGCCGGCCCGGCCCCACCAGCGGGGCCACACCCGAAACGGCCTCGGCTTTTCCGGCCAGGCACAGGGTCCCGCGCAACTGCAACCCTTCGGACGTCGGCGTGATCTCGACCCCGCCCGCGTCGCAGGACCCCGCCGTCCGGAAATCCGCCACCTGCCGCCAGGTCCCCGCCACCTGCGCTGGCTGGAAGGCCGCCGCCGACCAGATCGGATCGCCCGCCGCCCGGAAGACCGTCGGTTCCGGAGTTTTCGCCGCACATCCCGCCAGCGCCAGGGCCAGCACCAGGGCCAGAACCGGGGCCAGTGCCAGCGCCGGGACTACTCGAGGCACAGGGTCACCCGCGCGCCATTGTCCTGCAGGATCTCGTTGCAGCCGAACATCGGCTTGAACGGCGCGCAGGTGCCCGACCGTGCCAGGCAGACGCTGTCGCACTGGCTTTCCCGTTCGCAGCGCTTTCCGGAGTCTCTCGTCTGGAAGACGCAGGCCCGCCCCTCGCCCCTGCCAACCCTGGCCCAGCGGCCATTCTCCCTCTCGCAGGCCAGCTGCTGTTCGGATTTCGGCGGCACCGGCGTCTGGGCCAGGTCGGGCTGCGGCGCGGGTTCCGCTGCGACCTCGGCTGGCGTCGGCTCGGCCGCCGTCGCCGCAGCGGCTTGCGGTGCTGTTGCCTCTGGGCCGACCGCTTCGGCTGGCCCGGTCAGGGCGGAAGCAGCCTCGGCCGGAAGTGCATCCAGCGTCGTCACTTCGATGGGGTCGCCCGCGACCGCGTTGGGCGTCACGTCCGTCGTCGCGTTTCCAGCGCCACCGGACTGACAGGCGGCAAGCAGGCCCGTGGCACAAAGAAGCACGGCAGCAAGGGACAGACGGCACGGCTTGCGGGGCATCGGGCTCTCCGGTTCGCGCCAACACCTGCCTTGATCCGCCCGGCGCCGCAAGTCCCGTCAGTACGGAGCCGGGTAGGCCCGGTGGGTTTCCGCTATGTCCTCAAGCACGTCTGACGACAATGTGACCGCCGCCGCGCCGATGTTGGTGCGCAACTGCGCAAGCGTCGTGGCCCCGATGATCGGGATCGTCGGGAAGGGCCGCGTCCGGCAGAAGGCGATGGCCATCTGGCAGGGGTCAAGGCCATGCCGCGCGGCCACCCCCAGATAGGCCGCCACCGCCGGGAAGACCTGCGCCGTGACCCGCCCGCCGAGGTCCGGATTCAGGCTGCGGCGCGAGCCGTCGGGGATCACGTCGCCCGCATACTTGCCCGACAAGAGCCCCGCGGCCAGCGGAGAGAAGGCCAGCAGCGGCATGTCCTCGATCACCGAAAGCTCGGCCCAGTCGGTGTCGAACTGGCGGCACAGCAGCGAGTATTCGTTCTGCACCGATCCCATGCGCGGCAGGCCCAAGGTATCCGCCAGATGCAGCCAGCGCGCCGCGCCCCAGACGCTTTCATTGGACAGGCCGATGGCGCGGATCTTGCCTTCCGACACCAGCGCCTGCGCCGTGGTCAGGATGTCGGTCATGTTCGCGGTCTCGGCCGCGCGGTCCAGCTTCGGTGGCTGATAGTGCCACATCTGGCGGAAGTGATAGCTTCCCCGGTTCGGCCAGTGCAGCTGGTAAAGGTCGATGTAATCCGTCTGGAGCCGCTTCAGGCTGGCCTCGACCGCAGCCCGCATCACCGCCCCCGTCGTCACTTCGCCCGGCCGCAGGATCGGCCCCTTGCCCGCCACCTTGGTCGCCAGCACGATCCGGTCCCGCCCCCCACGTGAGGCGAGCCAGGTCCCGATGATCTCTTCGGTCCGCCCGGCGGTTTCCGCGCGGACCGGGTTCACCGGATACATCTCGGCGGTGTCCCAGAATGTCACCCCCGCTTCCAGCGCCATGTCGGCCTGGGCATGGCCCTCTCCTTCCGTGTTCTGCGTGCCCCAGGTCATCGTGCCAAGGCACAGCTCGGAAACCGTCAGGCCGGTCTTGCCAAGGGTCAGCGTCTTCATCGGGTGGCTCCTTCTGGTTGCGGGCAAAGCTAGGCCGGTTCCGTCACAGGGCAAAGACCCGTGCTTGAGAACATTGCACGAACAGGCTAGCTTTTCGACATGAGTCTGCCAATCCACCACCAAAGCCCCCGCCAACCTGGGTCGCAGCAACCGCTGGCCGGGGACCTGACCCTGCAACGCGGTCGCGTGCATGAGCTGTGCGGCCCCTCGCGCCTGATGCTGGCGGCGCGGATCATGGCCAAAGGCCACGGCCCGGTGATCTGGATTCGCCCCGGCTGGACGCCCGAACGCCTGAACGCCGCGGGCTTGCAACCGCTTGCCGATCCCTCGCGCCTGATCCTGGTCCAGGCGCAGCGTGACGAGGGCCTGCTTTGGGCCGCCGAGGAAGCGCTCCGCTCGGGCGCGGCCCCCCTTGTCATCGTCGAGCTTCTGGCGCCCCCCGCCCTGACCCCCACCCGCCGCCTGCACCTGGCGGCCGAGACAGGGGCCGAGGCCGCGCGACGCGACAGCGCCACCCCACCGCTGGGCCTGATCCTGCTGCCCGGCCAGGGCGGCGCGCAGGGCGTGGAAAGCCGCTGGCACATGGCCCCTGCCCCCAGCCGCGCGCTGCTTTGGTCGGGCGAGGAAAACTTCACCCTCACCCGGCTTCGCGCCCGCCTCTCGCCCCCCGCAAGCTGGTCGCTCTGCTTCCGGCCGAAACAGGAACAGCTTGCCCCCCGCGCCCTGCCCGACCTCTGACTTGATCTCGATCATGGACCCCCTCGCCCGCCCGTGACTTCCTTGCCCGACCCCAGAACAAGGAGACGAAGATGGAGATCACCTTCCACGGCAAGACCGCACTTGTCACCGGCGCGGGCTCGGGCATCGGCGCCGCCATCGCCACCGGCCTGGCCGCCAGCGGTGCACGGGTCCTGGTCCAGGACCTGAACCGCGACGCCGCCGCCCGCGTCGCCGAGACCATCGCCCAGTCCGGCGGCCAGGCACGCGCCACCGGCGGCGACGTGGCCGACGCCCCCACCGTCGAAGGCCTTGTGGCCGAGGCGGCAGACTGGGGCGGGGGCCTGCATCTTTTGGTCAACAACGCCGGAATCAGCGGGCCGATGCTGCCCGTCGGGGACTACACCATCGAAGGCTGGCACCGGGTGATGGACGTGAACCTGAACTCTGTCTTCTATGGCATGCGCTATGCAATCCCGGTGATGCTGGACGCAGGCGGCGGAGCCATCGTCAACATCGCCTCGATCCTCGGCTCGGTCGGCTTTGCCAATGCCTCGGCCTACACCGCCGCCAAACATGCGCTTCTGGGCCTGACCCGCGCGGCCGCGCTGGAATATTCCGCCAAGGGCATCCGGGTGAACGCCATCGGCCCCGCCTTCATCGACACGCCGCTTCTGGGCAACCTGCCCCCCGGCGTGAAGGAGGCGCTGATCGGCTCCCATCCCATCGGCCGCCTCGGCCGGTCGGAAGAGGTTGCGGACCTGACACAATACCTGCTGTCGGACCGTGCAAGCTTCATCACCGGATCGTATCACCTGGTCGACGGCGGCTACTGCGCCCAGTAAGTCGCCAGCGACCCTCTGGAGCGACCCTCTGGAGCGACCCTCTGGCCCTTCCCCCGGGCGCGCGCTAAAAGCGCGCGTCCGGAACGGAAGGCGCAGACATGGCACGCATCCTCATCACCTCGGCCATTCCCTACATCAACGGGATCAAGCACCTGGGGAACCTCGTCGGCTCGCAGCTTCCCGCCGACCTTTTCGCCCGCTTCAACCGCGCGATGGGACATGAGGTGATGTTCATCTGCGCCACCGACGAACACGGCACCCCCGCCGAACTGGCCGCGGCCAAGGCCGGCAAGCCGGTCGAGGCCTACTGCGCCGAGATGCACGCCGTCCAGGCCGAGATCGCCCGCGGCTTCCGGCTGTCCTTCGACCATTTCGGCCGATCCTCCAGCCAGCGCAATCACCGCCTGACCCAGCATTTCGCCGGCAAGCTGGCCGAGAACGGCCTGATCGAGGAGGTCAGCGAAAAGCAGGTCTTCTCCATCGACGACAACCGCTTCCTGCCCGACCGCTACATCACCGGCACCTGCCCCAACTGCGGCTACGAGGCGGCGCGCGGCGACCAGTGCGAAAACTGCACCAAGCAGCTTGACCCGACCGACCTGATCAACCCGCGCTCATCGATCAGCGGCAGCACCAACCTGGAGGTCCGCGAGACCAAGCACCTCTACCTCAAGCAGCGCGCGCTGCGCGACAAGCTGGAAGCCTGGATCGACTCCAAGAAGGACTGGCCGATCCTGACCACCTCGATCGCCAAGAAATGGCTGAACGACGGCGACGGCTTGCAGGACCGGGGCATCACCCGCGACCTTTACTGGGGCATCCCGGTGAAAAAGGGCGACCAGCCCTGGCCGGGGATGGAGGGCAAGGTCTTCTACGTCTGGTTCGACGCCCCCATCGAATACATCGCCGGAACCGCCGAATGGGCCGACGCGAACGGCCATGACGACGCCGCCTGGGAACGCTGGTGGCGCACCGACAAGGGTGCGGCGGACGTGACCTATTACCAGTTCATGGGCAAGGACAACGTCCCCTTCCACACCCTTTCCTTCCCCGCCACGATCCTTGGCTCGGGCGAGCCGTGGAAGCTGGTCGACTACCTCAAGTCCTTCAACTACCTCAACTATGACGGCGGCCAGTTCTCGACCAGCCAGGGTCGTGGCGTCTTCATGGACCAGGCGCTGTCGATCCTGCCCGCCGATTACTGGCGCTGGTGGCTGCTGTCCCACGCCCCCGAATCCAGCGACAGCGAGTTCACCTGGGAGAATTTCCAGACCTCGGTCAACAAGGACCTCGCCGACGTCCTTGGCAACCTTGTCTCTCGCGTGACCAAGTTCGCCCTATCGAAATTCGGCGCGCAAGTCCCCGCCGGGGGCAGCTTCGGCCCGCTGGAGACCGCCCTCATCGCCGATCTTGGCGCAAGGATCGCCGACTACACCGCCTTCATGCAGCAGATGGAGGTCCGCAAGGCCGCCGCCGAGCTGCGGGCGATCTGGGTCATCGGCAACGAATACCTGCAAGCCGCCGCGCCTTGGTCCGTCGTCAAGACCGACCCCGAGCAGGCCCAGGCCATCGTCCGCCTCGCGCTGAACCTGATCCGGGTCTACGCCATCCTCTCGGCCCCCTTCATCCCCGACGCGTCGGCCACGTTGATGAAGGCCGTCGGCTCCGACGACTGGACCTGGCCCGCCGACATCTCTGCCGCGATGCGGACGCTGCCTGCCGGTCACAGCTTCGAAGTGCCCGAGAACCTGTTCCGGAAAATCACCGACGAAGAGCGCGTCGATTGGCAGAGCCGCTTCTCCGGCGTGAGGGCCTAGGCGGATTCTCGCCAGCCGTGCAGCCGCAGCAAACCCTTGGCGCGCGGCCAGGAATGCAACCCCCGATTGCGCGGGAAACGGCCGGGTTTGCGGGCATGGACGCATGTCGCGTCGGGCGACCTGCGCCGGTCTGGAAACGCTGCGTTCTCAGAAGCTTGCAGATCAAGGCTGTGATGCAGGCAATCGCCGACCGCGACGGCGCCTCGTGCAGCTTGGGCCTGCCGGAACAAGGTTCGTTTGCAGCCGCAGAAACCCCCCTGATGCGGGCGGATTTTTGCGACGCTGGCCGCGCGACGGAACAAAATTCCGCCAACCCTGAAATCTTGGGGAGCCACATCACGCACAACGATGGTAGTCTGCCCGCACCAGACCCCGAGTCGCTGCCCCCCGACTTGCTGCCATGTCAGGAGAACTCGCGAGATGACCCAAGTTCTGCAATCGCGCCCCCGATCCCTCGGGAATTACGCCGCCGTCGCCCTGTTCCTTGCCGTCTATGCTGGAGTGCTGGTGTTCGTGTTCGCACCCAAGGACCTGATCTCGGTCCAGTCGCCGACCGCTCTGATCGCGACCGACTGACCGAGCCTGTCCCGGCCGATCCTGTCCCTACCAATCCTCGCCCGACCGCTGGGCAACTGACAGGCCTCAGATGATCGCCCCTTCCACCAGCGCGCGCCCCTCGGCGATGCGCTGGTAGTGGAAATCGGTCATGTCCAGGGTCCGGTAGGCACCGTGCAGGATCAGTTCGGCCGTGGCCCGCCCCATCGCGGGCGACTGCTGCAAGCCGTGGCCTGAAAAGCCGTTCAGGAACAGGAAGTTGCCGATCTCGGGGTGCGGTCCGGTGATCGCATTCTGGTCCAGTGTGTTGTAATCGTACTGCCCGGCCCATTCGCTGATCACCTTGACCGCCTCGAAGGCCGGGATGCGGGTCGCCAGCGCAGGCCAGATCTTGTCCAGCCACAGGTCCTGATCCATGACGAAATCGTCGTGATCCACTGCCGGATCGACATCGGCATGCCCCCCCGCCATGTAGATCCCGCCACCCACCTCGCGGGCGAAAACCCCTGTGGGATCAATGACAAGCGGCAGCGGGCGGTCCAGAGGCCTTGCCGCCTGGATCACCCAGTTGAAGCGCTTGCGCGGCTCGATCGGAAGGACGATCCCGGCCATCGCCGCCACCTTCGTCCCCCGGGTGCCCGCGGCGTTCACCACCGTTCCGCAGCCGACCGTCCGCCCCGATTTCAGCCGCACGCCCGTGACCTGCGACCCCGAGACATCCAGCCCCACCACCTCGTCCGCCACGTAGTCCACCCCCGCCTCACAGGCCTTGCGGCGGAACCAGTCAAAGACGGTCGAGCCGTCGAAATACCCCTCGTCCCTGGTGTTCAGGCTGCCCAGCACCAGGTCGTCCACCATCATGAACGGGAATTCCGCCGCGATCTGGTCGGGCGCCAGCAGCCGCGTCCCCGCACCCGCCGCCGCCTGCACCTTCTGGTTGGCGCGAAGGGCGTCGGCAAACCCCGCGTCATCGGCCAGGTAGAGGTAGCCGAAGTTCTGGATCTTCAGCGCGGGCACCCGGTCGTCCCCGCCCATCTGCGCGCGCAGCGACTGCACGAAATCGGCACCGAACTGCGAGATGCGGATGTTCAGCTCGGTCGAGAACTGCTGGCGGATGCAAGAGAAGCTCAGCGTCGTCGCGGCCTTTTCATAGGTCGGGTCGCGCTCGACCACCAGGACCCGGCCGGAGAAGCCCAGCCGCGTCAGCCACCAGGCCGTCGACGACCCCATGATCGCCCCGCCGATGATCACCACATCATAGCTGTCGTGATCTGGTGCCGTCTGAAATCCCTGCATTTCCGCCCTGCCTGAAACGCCCGTCCCGGGATGTAGCGCAGCTTTCGGGCGGGGTAAATGAAGGCGGGGTCACAGGTGCGGCGGCGGCACATCGACCGAGGGCAGCCAGGGCTTGATGTCCAGAAGCGGAGTGCCGTCAAAGGCATCAAGCGCATCGAGGGCCAGCAGTCCCGCCGCCCGGTCGATCTCCAGCAACCGGACCACGCCCACCGCGACGGGGTTGGGGCGGGCGGGTGCGCGCAGCGCGAAGACTCCGGTCGGGCCGTCGCGGTGCGCTGGGTTCAGCACGATCATGTCGCGCCGCGCCCGACCGGTCCAGTACAGCAGGATGACCGGCTGGCCCGGCTCCAGGCCCAGAAGCCCGGGCCGGAACGGCAGGTCGATCTCGGCCCGGAACGTGCCGCCCGCCTCACGCGCCTCGCGCAGGTTCTTCGGACAATTGCCCTGGGACCAGGGGCTGCGCAGCCGTCCGATGAAGCGCATCTGCGCGTCCGCCGCGATCCTGGCGGGGTCGAAGCTGAGCGCGACCTCGCCAGGACGGACGGTTTTCCCGTTGGAAGCCTCGGTCATGCAATGGGCCTCCGGCCGCTGGCGCCGAACGATGGTGCTGCGCCGAAGGCCGCAATGCAAGGTCAGTCGTGGGCGACACCGTGATCCATCGTCGAATGATCCATCTCGCCCTTGCCCATCGGCGGATCGATCTGGAATTCGATCTCCACCCGGCCCGCCTTCTCGAAGATCAGCACGGCCTTGTGCATCTCGCCCTCGGTCAGGGGTCCCGTCAGACCCATGAACATGACGTGATATCCGCCCCGCTCCAGGCTGACGGTTTCGCCGGCCGGAATCTCCAGCGCCTCGATATGGGTCATCGTGCCGAGGCCATTCGCATCGACCCTGCTTTCGTGGACCTCGGTCTTGGCCGCGATGGCGGTTTCCACGCCGATCAGCCGTTCGGCCTCGGTCCCGTTGTTGACGATGGCCATGAAGCCGCCTGCGCTCTTCGCGCTGGCCGCGGGCTGGGGGATATGGGGATGGATGATCTGCAGATCGCCTGCGACAATCTCGTGCGCCAAGGCGGGCGCGGCCAGGAAAAGGGCGGTGGCAAGCACAAACAGTCGTTGCATCGGTAAGTCCTTTCGGAACATGCAGGGGTTGGGACTGGCCCGCCGCACCAGGCAGGCCAAGGATGCCGGAGAGGTCAGCGGCGGTGCCCCGAAGGCCACGCGCCCGCGATCAGCCGACCGGCGGTCCCTGCGGTGCCCGCGCCAGGTCCAGGACCCGCGCCGCCCTTGCGTTCTCGCGTGGGGCGCTCACTTCGGCCAGCAGCACCAGACCGGCCGGACGGGCCGGTCCCGAAAGCTGCGGCAGATCCGCGCCGCCCGCGATCTGGCAGGCCTGGCACAGCGGATCGGCGTGGCGCGAGCCATCACCCGCCTCGCCGCAGATGTCCGCAGCCGAGGCCCCGGCCGCAAGCATCATCGCCAGGGTCTGGTCATCGGCGGCCATGCGATGGGCAAACCCGGTCGCGACCAGCGACAGGGTGAGGAGCGCCACAAGCGCGATCCGACGAAGCTGCGAGACGAAAGCCAGCATGGCCTTCCGGTTAGGCCTGATCGACGACGCGGTCAATCGGGCAAAGCGGCGCAGGTGGCTTGCCCTGGCGGGGCATCGGGGAAAGAGTGGGGCGGCAACCCAGATCACCCGGATCGCCAGAATGCCCGACCTCGTCCCCGTGTTCGACGGCCACAACGACATCGTCCTGAAGATCGCCGCCGCCGGCGAGAACCGGGCACAGCTCTGGCTGACTGGCGAAGGGGCCGGGCACCTTGACCTGCCGCGGATGCTGTCGTCAGGCTTCGCGGGCGGGCTCTTCGCTGTCTACATCCCCTCGCCCGAGACGGCGGACCTTGCCTCGTACCACGACCTGATGGACAACCCGCCCTACGACGTGCCGCTTCCGGCGCTGATCGACCACAGGGCGGCCCAGCCCGTCGCGACCGAGATGCTGGGCCATCTGCTGTGGATGGAGCGTGCCTCTGGCGGCCGCTTCCGCTGGTGCCGCTCGGCGGCTGACATCCGCGCCGCGATGGCGGCAGGCGTGATCGCCGGGGTCCTGCACTTCGAAGGTGCCGAGCCCATCGGTGCGAACCTTGATGCGCTTCATCTTTTCCACGCGATGGGCCTGCGCTCGCTTGGGCCGGTCTGGAGCCGCCCGACGATCTTCGGCCAGGGCGTGCCGTTCCGCTTCCCTTCGACCGGGGACATAGGGCCGGGGCTGACAGACCCTGGCAAGGCCCTGGTCCGCGAATGCAATGCGCTGCGGATCATGATCGACCTGTCCCACCTGAACGAAGCCGGGTTCTGGGATGTGGCAAAGCTGTCCGACGCGCCTCTCGTCGCCACCCATTCCAACGCCCATGCCGTGACACCGTCCAGCCGCAACCTGTCCGACCGCCAGTTGCGCGCCATCGGCGAGACGGGCGGCATGGTGGGGCTGAACTTCGCCACCTGCTTCCTGCGGCCCGACGGCCGCGAAAGCCCCGAGATGCCACTTGACCCGGTCATGCACCACATCGAGCACCTGCTGAACCTGGCGGGCGAGGATCATGTCGGCCTCGGCTCGGACTACGACGGGGCGACGACGCCGCGCGACATCGGCGGGGTCGAAGGCCTGCCGGTCCTGATCGCCGCGATGCGCCGGATGGGTCTGGGCGAGCCGCTGATCCGGAAGATCGCGCATGGCAACTGGCTGCGGCTTCTGGAGCGCACCTGGGGCGCCTGACGCGCCGCTCGTCGATGACTTCGTCTCTCCTCGCTGGGGCACACACCGACGAGAAGCCGAAGGCGCACGAGAAGGCTACCCGGCAAGCGCCCCGCGCAGCCCCTCGGCCAGGTCGGTGAAACGGTCGGACAGCGGGTTCGACCGCCGCCACACCAGGCCGATGGTCCGGCTGGGGCGCGGCTCGGGCAGCCGGTGCAGCGCGACCGGAGCCGCCCGCCCCTCGACCGCTGCGGCCATCTCGGGGATCAGCGTCACACCGATCCCGGCCCCCACCATCTGCACCAGCGTGCCCAGGGACGAGCCCTCCAGGATATCGCCGGTCAGCCCCGGCGACAGCTTGCAGACCGCAATCGCCTGATCGCGGAAGCAGTGGCCTTCCTCCAGCAGCAGCAGCTGCATCTCGCGCAACTCGTCCAGCGCCGGAACCGGCTGATCCGACGCAGCCTTGGCCCGGACCAGCAGGAATTCTTCGTCCAGAAGCGGGTGTTCCACCAGCGACGGCTCTGACACCGGCAGCGCCAGCAGCGCCAGGTCTAGCCGCCCCTCGCCCAGGTCGCGCAGCAGCTTCGGCGTCACCGCCTCGCGCGGGCGCAGCTTCAGGCCCGGAAACCGCGCGTCCAGCTCGCGCATCAGACGCGGCAGCAGATAGGGCGCCACGGTCGGGATCACCCCAAGCCGCAGCCGCCCCGACAAGGGTCCCGTCGAGGCCCGCGCCAGCGCCCCCAGCTCGTCCACCGCCCGCAAGACATCCCGCGCCCGCAGCGCGAATTCCTCGCCCAGCGTGGTCAGGCTGATCTGCCGCGCGCCGCGTTCGACCAGCGGCGCGCCCAGGATGTCCTCCAGCTCCTTCACCTGCAGCGACAGCGCCGGTTGCGAGATCGCCGAGGCCTCTGCCGCCCGGCCGAAATGCCGGTGTCGGGCCAACGCGTCGAAATAGCGCAGGTGCTTGATGGTGATCTTTGTCATAGTCTCTGCATATCGCGGTGATAGGAAAATGAAAATTCCCATTATCGCTGCAGGGTGGTAGCGATGGACCACGATATCACGCATCCGAGTCGCCCTCCGGTTCCGGGACCGGGCGCCTGGTTTGTTTTTTCACACCCAGTTCAGGGAGAGCAAGATGGACGGCAATGACGGAGGACGCACCGGCAAATGCCCGGTGATGCACGGCGCGATCACCACGACGACGCAGACGGTCACGGACTGGTGGCCAAAGACGCTGAACCTCGACATCCTGCACCAGCACGACACCAAGGTGAATCCGCTCACCGGTTTCAACTACACCGAAGAGGTGAAGAAGCTGGATTTCGAGGCGCTGAAGCGTGATCTGACCGCCCTGATGACCGACAGCCAGGACTGGTGGCCCGCCGACTGGGGCCATTACGGCGGCCTGTTCATCCGCATGTCCTGGCACGCCGCCGGCACCTACCGGATGGCCGATGGCCGTGGCGGGGCCGGCACCGGCAACCACCGCTTCGCGCCGCTGAACTCCTGGCCGGACAACGCCAACCTCGACAAGGCCCGGCGCCTTCTGTGGCCGATCAAGAAAAAGTACGGAAACCGCCTGTCCTGGGCCGACCTGATGGTCCTGGCCGGGACCGTTGCCTACGAATCGATGGGCCTCAAGACCTTCGGCTTCGGTTTCGGGCGCGAAGACATCTGGCATCCGGAAAAGGATGTCTACTGGGGGTCGGAAAAGGAATGGCTGACCGACCAGCGCTACCCGTCCAAGGAAGACCGCTCCAGCCTGGAAAACCCGCTGGCCGCCGTGGTCATGGGCCTGATCTACGTGAACCCGCAGGGCGTGGACGGCAAGCCCGACCCGCTGCGCACGGCGATGGACGTGCGCGAGACCTTCGCCCGCATGGCGATGGATGACGAGGAAACCGTGGCGCTGACCGCCGGCGGGCACACTGTCGGCAAGGCGCATGGCAACAACAATGCCGCCCTGATCGGCCCCGAGCCGGAAGGTGCGGCGCTGGAAGAAGGCGGTCTGGGTTGGAACGTCCATGCCGCCCGTTCGGTCGGTCGCGACACGATCACCTCGGGCCTTGAAGGCGCCTGGACCACGCATCCGACCAAGTGGGACGGCGGCTATTTCGACCTGCTGCTCAAGTACGACTGGGAGTTGGTGAAATCTCCCGCCGGGGCCTTCCAGTGGCAGCCGATCAACATCGCGCCCGAGGACATGCCGGTGGATGTCGAGGATCCGACCATCCGCCGCATGCCGATGATGACCGACGCCGACATGGCGATGAAGCTGGACCCGGCCTACCGCGCCATCTCGGAACGCTTCGCCAGGGATCAGGCGGCGTTCAGCGATGCCTTCGCCCGCGCCTGGTTCAAGCTGACCCACCGCGACATGGGGCCGAAGGTCCGCTACCTTGGCCCCTGGGTGCCGCAGGAAGACCTGATCTGGCAGGACCCGGTTCCGGCTGGCAGCACCGCCTGGGACGTCGACGCGGTGAAGGCGAAGATCGCGGCCTCGGGCCTGTCGGTTGCGGACATGGTCGCCACCGCCTGGGACAGCGCCCGCACCTTCCGCGGCTCGGACAACCGGGGCGGCGCGAACGGCGCCCGCATCCGTCTGGCGCCGCAAAAGGACTGGGAGGGCAACGAGCCCGCCCGTCTGGCGCGGGTCCTTTCGGTGCTGGAGCCCATCGCCAGGGAGGCCGGGGCTTCGCTGGCCGACGTGATCGTGCTGGCCGGCAACCTGGGCGTCGAACATGCCGCCAAGGCCGCGGGCGTCGCTGTCACCGTCCCCTTCCACCCCGGCCGCGGCGACGCGACGGAGGCAGAGACGGATGCCGACAGCTTCAGCGTGCTGGAACCGCTGGCCGACGGCTTTCGCAACTGGATGAAGCAGGACTATGCCGTCTCGGCCGAGGAACTGCTGCTCGACCGCGCGCAGCTCATGGGCCTGACCGCGCCTGAGATGACCTGCCTTCTGGGCGGGATGCGGGTGATCGGCACCAACCACGGCGGCACGGCGCATGGCGTCTTTACCGACCGGGTGGGGGCTCTGACCACCGACTTCTTCACCGGCCTGACCGACATGGGCCTGAAGTGGGTGCCGAAGGGGTCCAACCTTTACGAACTGACCGACCGCAAGACCGGCGCGGTGAAGTGGACGGCGACCCGCGCGGACCTGGTGTTCGGCTCGAACTCCATCCTGCGCGCCTATGCCGAGGTCTATGCCCAGGACGACAACCGCGAGAAGTTCGTCTGCGACTTCGTCTCGGCCTGGGTCAAGGTGATGGAAGCCGACCGCTTCGACCTGCGCGCCTGAGCGGCATCGGCGAGTGGCCTGAAAAAGACTGACAGCGGCCCGGGAGTGTCTCCCGGGCCGTCTTCTGTCCAGGATCTTCGGAAACCTGGTACCCGCGGCCGGGCTCGAACCGGCACGGCCTTGCGGCCAGGGGATTTTAAGTCCCCAGTGTCTACCATTTCACCACGCGGGCAGCGGGCACGACCTTATCCCTGCGGCCCGGCAAGGAAAAGGCCGGTCCTTGCCCGCTAACCCCCGCCCGCGCCCGCCGACAACAGCCGCCGGACCAGCTCGAAGCTGTTCCGCACCCCGGTCTTGCGGATCATGTTCGCCCGGTGCACCTCGACTGTCCGGGGCGATGACCCCAGCGCCAGGGCAATCTCCTTCGAGGTGAAGCCGTTCACCAGATACCGCGCGATGCGCTTTTCCGTGGCGGTCAGCTGGCCGTCGGCGCCGGCCTCGGTCTCGATCGGGCGGTAGGTCCAGATCGCCAGCCGCTGCGGATCGCCCGCATCCAGCGCCGCGCCGTGCCCCTCCATCCACAGGACCTGCCCGTCCTTCCGCCGCATGAAGCGTTCGTCCCGGTAGACCGCCGCGCCCTGCATCGCCTTGCGCGCCCGTTCGCCGATCAGCTCGTAATCCGTCTGACCGGGATAGAGCAGCCGGATCGACTGTCCCTCCAACTCGGCGGGTCGCCAGCCGAACAGCGCCTCGACCCGCAGGCTGGCCCGCAGGATCACCCGCTCGGCCAGGATCAGCGTCGCATCCGGCGCGTGCTGGAAGGCCAGCCTTTCATAATCGCGCATCCCTGCCCTCTACGTAGTGATATAGGTATTCTTACGGATGGCAGGCCCGCGCGCAATCTTTCAGGATCACCCCGGTCCGATGTTCCCGCCGCAGCCGTGGAACCGGAGGGAGAACACCGATGAACAAAGTCTATCCAAGCGCTGCCGCTGCCCTTGACGGGCTTCTGCACGACGGCATGCTGATCGCCGCCGGGGGCTTCGGCCTTTGCGGCATCCCCGAACTGCTGATCGGCGCAATCCGCGATGCCGGCACCAGGGGGCTGACTGTCGCCTCGAACAATGCCGGCGTCGACGGCTTCGGCCTGGGCGTGCTTTTGGAAACCCGGCAGGTCAGGAAGATGATCTCGTCCTATGTCGGCGAGAACGCCGAATTCATGCGCCAGTATCTTTCGGGAGAGCTGGAGCTGGAGTTCAACCCGCAAGGCACGCTGGCCGAACGGATGCGGGCGGGCGGCGCGGGCATCCCCGGCTTTTTCACCGCGACCGGCGTCGGCACCGTCATCGCCGAAGGGAAAGAGCACCACGACTTCGACGGCCGCACCTACATCCTGGAACGCGGGATCGTCGCCGACCTTGCCATCGTCAAGGCCTGGAAGGCCGACCCCTCGGGCAACCTTGTCTTCCGCAAGACCGCGCGCAACTTCAACGTGCCCGCCGCCACCTGCGGCAAGACCTGCGTGGTCGAGGTCGAGGAAATCGTGCCGCTCGGGTCGCTTGACCCCGACGCGATCCACCTGCCGGGCATCTATGTGCACCGGATCGTGCAGGGGCCGCATGAAAAGCGGATCGAACAGCGCACCGTGCGCAAGCGGGAGAACGCATGATGACCGACGTCAAGGGCTGGGACCGCAACGGCATGGCCGCCCGCGCCGCGCAAGAGCTGCGGGACGGGATGTATGTGAACCTTGGCATCGGCATCCCGACGCTGGTGGCAAACTACATCCCCAAGGGCGTGAACGTGACCCTGCAATCCGAAAACGGGATGCTTGGCATGGGTCCCTTCCCGTATGAGGGCGAGGAAGACCCCGACCTGATCAACGCGGGCAAGCAGACGATCACCGAACTGCCGCAGACCGCCTATTTCGATTCCGCCACCAGCTTTGCGATGATCCGCGGCGGCAAGATCGCGATGGCGATCCTGGGCGCGATGGAAGTGGCCGAAAACGGCGATCTCGCGAACTGGATGATCCCGGGCAAGCTGGTCAAGGGCATGGGCGGGGCGATGGACCTGGTGGCCGGCGTGGGCCGCGTGGTCGTCGTCATGGACCACACCTCCAAGCACGGCGAATCCAAGGTGCTGCGCGCCTGCTCGCTGCCGCTGACCGGCAAGGCCGTGGTCAACCGGATCATCACCAACCTCGGCGTCCTGGATGTCGTGCCGGGCGGGCTGAAGCTGGTGGAATGTGCCCCCGGCGTGACCGAGGCCGAAGTGCGCGCCGCGACCGAGGCCACCCTTGTCTGACCACCTTGTCACCCGCGAACACGGTGAAACCAAGGGTCGCTTCGTCATCCGCCGTGGCGGTGAAGAGGCGGAACTGACCTATTCGATCACGACGCCGACCCTGATCATCGCCGACCACACCGGGGTCCCGGACAGTTTCCGGGGCACCGGGGCGGGGCTCGCTCTGGTTCAGGCGCTGGTGGCCGCAGCCAGGACGGACGGCTTCAAGATCGTCCCGCTTTGCCCCTTCGTGAACGCCACCCGCAAGAAGCACCCCGACTGGGCCGACGTCTTCGTCTGACGCGCGGCCGCTAAAGCCCCGCAAGGTCGGTGCGGAAGACGCAAGGATCGGTCACCAGCATCGGCGGGCTGACGCAAAGCCCCTGCGCCACCTGCCAGGCGGCCAGCACCTTCGGCACGTAATCCCGCGTCTCGGCAAAGGGTGGCACGCCGCCGTTGTTGCGCACCGCGCCCTCGCCCGCGTTGTAGGCGGCCAGCACCAGGACCGGATCGTTGTCGAACTCTTCCAGCAGCCAGTCCAGATAGGCGACCCCGCCCCTGATGTTCTGCACCGGGTCCGTGCTGTCGCTGACCCCGAAGCGCTCTGCCGTCGCGGGGATCAGCTGCATCAGCCCCACCGCCCCGGCATGGCTGACCGCATCCGGCTGGCCCGCGCTTTCGATCCCGATCACCGCCAGCACCAGCGCGGGCGAGACATTGGTGTCCAGCGTCGCGCGCAGGATGTCCTTGCCATAGGCGTCCGCCATGTCCTGCATCGTCTGCAACCGAGGCGCCCGGACCCCCGACCCGTCCGGCCCCTGCGACAGCGAGGCCATCGCCAGGTCGAACCGGTCCGCCGCCCCGCCAATTCCCGCCGGGACCTGGTCCCAGAACCAGGCATAAGAGGAGGCCGGCCCCGGTCCCGGCTCACCCATCGGGCCGTCGGACTGCCTCGGCGGTTTCGGCTCCTCCAGCCCGTGATCCGGGTTCGGATCAACCTTCGGCAAGGCGGCGATGAAGCGCGCCTGCTCCTCGGGGTCGATCTGGACGGTGATTCGCTTGCCGGGCACGCCCTCGCCGACCTTGACCCGCTTGAAGCTGGTTTCTGCCAGGGACGCCTGGGGAAGGGCCGCGCAGAGAATCGCTGCGGTCCATGTGGTCTTGCTGATCATTTCGGGGCCTGTTCGCCTCGTTGTTTTGCAGCAGGATTCGCAGGTTCGCACCGCCCCAGCCAGCACTTTCGCGCAGCAATCATGGCATTTCCGCCAGAATCGACCGAAAAACCACGGCAAGGCATGGGAGTGTGAACAGTTCCTTAAGATTTCTTTCCTTGCAATTCAGCGACTTGAGCAAGTTCTGGCAGATTTTTCCGTTTAGCCGAAGATTTCCGGTTGCCGTCCAAACTGCTGCCACGTTTGGCGGGCTATATCTGTCCATACCGAACGACGACGGCGCAGCGAAGGCCAGATCGAAGCGGTTGAGTGAATGATGTGCACCTTAGAAAGGGACAAGACCATGACCAATTTCTCCGCCTTCCTGAAAGACGAATCCGGCGCCGTGACCGTGGACTGGGTCGTTCTGACCGCCGCCGTCGTGGGCCTCGGCCTGCTGGTCTTCAACCTGGTTCGCCCAGCCGTTGGCGACCTCGCCGGGGCGATCAACGAGGAACTGGGCGATGCTGAGGATTGCATGACCGGCACCGACGCCACCTGCTGATCGCGCAAGCGCAGCAAAGATACCAGGCCGCGCCTCGAAAGAGGCGCGGCCAGCGTCATTTCGGGACCTGACATCCTGAACCGTGCCACATGCGACCCTCGAAAGCCAAGCTGCCTGACAAGCGAGTTCATCTTCCGGGCGACGTTTTGGCGACCCCGACCTTCCAACCTGGCGATGCGCTTTCTCACCCCTCGCTTCACCGAGAGTCGCCGCGAAATTTCCTGCGCAATCCCGGAAATACCCCGATACGCACCAATTCTTGCCATGATTGCACGGCCAGATGGTGCCATACCGTTCGACGGCAAAAGTCTTGGCTAGCTCGCACCGGTTGAGTGAAAACTTGAACGCCAATGAAGGGACATCCACATGACGAAGATTTCCGCTTTCCTGAACGACGAAGCCGGTGCCGTGACCGTCGATTGGGTCGTGCTCACAGCCGCGGTCGTGGGCCTTGGCCTGCTGGTCTTCAGCCTCATCCGCCCGGCCGTGTCGGACCTGGCGGCCGGCATCGGCAACGAACTTGGGGACGCGCAGAACTGCATGCTGAACAACGACACCATCACCTGCTGATCTGTCTTCCGACCACGGATCCAGGCCGTGCTTCACCAGAGGCGCGGCCTTTCCAATTCCAGGACCACGTACCGCGGGTTCGGGAAACAGTTACCGCCCGACTGCAAGATTGTAGTTCGACATCCGTTAAACTTTCGCCGCATTCCTTCCCCACATTGCGTCCGAGGTATCGTGGTGCCGTCGGCAGCTTGCAACGGGCGTCGCCGCGAGACTAAGACCAGCGCCGGGCGCCGGGGTCAGACCCAGGATCGCTCCCAGCAAGTAGAGGGTAGAAATGAGAGCAGTATTTGCATTGGTCCTTCTGGTCGGCATGGGGCTGGCCGGTGTGGCCGTCTACATGATCCAGGGCTACATGTCGGACCTTGAGACCGCCCTTCAACAAGAGCGGTCGTTCAACGCCAAGGCCGGCAAGCTGGTCGAGGTCTACGTCTTTGCCAAGCCGAAGGCCTATGGCGCCGCTCTGGCGGAAGGGGATGTCCAGTTGATCTTTTGGCCCGAACAGTCGCTGCCGAAGGATATCTTCCGCGAAAAGGACAAGCTCTTCCCGCCGAACGCCGATGGCCCGCGCTACATCATGCGCTCGACCGAGGCGTTCGAGCCGGTCCTCGCCAGCCGGGTGACCGAGCCGGGAGAGCTGGCCAGCCTCACCTCCAAGCTGGAAAGGGGCATGCGCGCCTTCGCGATCCGCGTCGGAACCGACTCGGGCGTGTCGAACTTCGTCAAGCCGGACGACTTCATCGACATCCTGTGGACCGGCAGCGTGCCGGGCTATGAGGGCCGGATCACCCGCCAGATCGAAAGTGCCGTCCAGGTCATCGCCGTCGACAACGCGCTGAACGAAGGCCAGATCACCTCGGACACTGTTGCGCAGACGGTAACGGTCGCGGCCACGCCCGAGCAGGTGGCCCGTCTGGCCCAGGCGCAGGCGACGGGCGAGTTGACGCTGTCGCTGGCGATTGATGCCACCGAGGCCATCGAGGGCACGATCGAAACCGACACCAGGTCCCTGCTTGGCATCGTCGAGGTCGCCCCCGAAGTGGTCGCGCCGGTCATCGAAGAGAGAGTCTGCTTTGCCAAGCAGCGCAGCGGCGGCGTGCTGGTCGACACCGATGTCGTCGTTCCCTGCGGCGAGTGAACTGCCATCCGCAAGTCATCGGGGCGCGGCCACATTATCTGGGGCCGCGCCCCGTCCATTTTTCAATCCGTTGCGACCTGTTGCAGTTAATCCACATCAACAACTTCCCCCAAAGCATTGATTATTGCAAAAAAAGCGGCACTGGGCCATTCTCCCCGGACACAAGGGCGCCAAAGACCCGAACGTGGCGTGGTCGAAAGGGCAGATCACATGAACATGAAACGACTCCTGATAGCAGGTTATCTTGGTGCGGCTCTCGCATCGACGGCGATGACGCCGGTCTCGGCCGAGGTCCTGCGGGTCTTGCAGGGCCAGGCTTCCGAAGCACTCAACGTTCCGATGAACCGGGCCGTTGTCGTCGAAAGTGACGTTCCCTTTGCGGAACTGTCGATCGCGAACCCGGGCATCGCTGATATCTCGACGCTGTCCGACCGCTCCATCTACGTTCTCGGCAAGGCGCCGGGGCGCACCACGCTCACGCTATTGTCGCCCGAGGGCGCACTGATCGCGAACGTCGACGTGCATGTCACCCCCGACATCGCCGAATTCAAGGAGCGTCTGCAGCAGATCCTCCCCGGTGAACCCATCGAGGTGCGCACGGCAAACGACGGCATCGTGCTGTCGGGTCAGGTCTCCTCGACCGCCAAGCTGGACCGCGCGCTTGACCTTGCCAACCGCTACGCGCCGGATCGGGTGTCGAACCTGATGGTGGTGGGCGGGACGCAGCAGGTCATGCTGAAGGTCCGCTTCGCCGAGATGAACCGGACAGTCAGCAAGCAGCTTGGCAGCGGTTTGCGAGGAACCGGCACTGGAAACGGGATCACAGGTATCGGCGGCGGCTCCATCAGCCCAAGTCCCGACAGCTTTGGTGGCGTTGGCGTAAGTTTCGGTGTCGGAGATCTGTCCTTTCAGGTTCTGCTTGAAGCATTGGAAACAAAGGGCATGGTCCGCACACTGGCCGAGCCGAACTTGACCGCGCTGTCGGGCCAGGAAGCAAAGTTCCTCGCCGGTGGCGAATATCCGGTGCCGGTCGCACAGGATGACGGCACGATCACTGTCGAATTCAAACCCTTCGGAGTGGAGCTGAACTTCACCCCGGTGGTCGTGGATCAGGACATCATCAACCTGACCATCGACGCGGCGGTCTCCTCGCTGGATCGGCTGGGCGGCGTCACCGTAGCCGAAGATTTCACTATCGCCGGCTTCAAGCGCCGCGAGACCTCGACCACGGTCGAGATGCGCGATGGGGAAAGCTTCGCCATTGCGGGTCTTCTGCAAGACGATTTCAGCAACGACCTGTCTCAACTGCCTTGGGTGGCGGACGTTCCGATCCTGGGCGCGCTGTTTCGAAGCACGGACTATCGTCGGGCGCAGACCGAACTGGTCATCATTGTCACGCCGCACCTCGTCACTCCGGTGGCGGGCGCGGCGCTGGCGCTGCCGACCGACCGGGTCCGCATCCCGACGGAACGCGAGCTGTTCCTGTTCGGCGAGGTGGCCGGCAGCCCCAACAAGGGTGCCGCCGCCGAAGTGGCCCGCCAGGACTTCAGCTCGTCCTACGGCTATGTGATGGAGTGAAGAGATGATCCGCATGCTTCCCAAGCTGCTTGCAGCCTCTGCCCTCCTCGCGCTGACCGCCTGCAGCACGACATCGACAAGCTGGGACCGCGAATCCGGCTCCGAAGTCGACAAGGGCCAGTTCGGCAACGCCACGATGAACAACACGCTCATCCAGACCGGTGAGATTTCGTACACCGTGGCACTTGCCGAACGTTTCGCCGCCGAGGTTCCCGACACGATCAACTTCGCCTTCAACAGCGCCGAGCTGTCGGACGAAGCCCGTGCGATCCTGGCCAAGCAGGCCGGCTTCATCCGTCAGTTCCCCGAGGTCCGCTTCCGCGTCTTCGGTCACACCGACAAGGTTGGCTCCAACAGCTACAACCAGCGTCTCGGCCTGCGCAGGGCCCAGGCTGCGGTGGCCTATCTCAGCTCGCTCGGCATCAGCCGCTCGCGGCTTGAGGCGGTGGTTTCCTATGGCGAGACCCGGCCGATCGTGCAGACCCAGGAACCAGAAGTGCGCAACCGCCGCACCGTGACCGAGGTTTCGGGCTTTGTCGGCAACCATCCGCTGGTCCTGAACGGCAAATACGCTCAGATCATCTGGCGCGACTACGTCATCAGCGGCACGCGTGAGCACCTGGGCGAACGCGCCGACGCGGGCGCGGGCGGCGGCTGACCCCCGCCTGGCAACAAAAATCAGAGGCCGGGCCTTGCGCCCGGCCTCTTCGTTTCCAGAATAGTGATAATCCCAGAAACAGGCTCTTTTAGCCCAATTATCGCCACCATTCTTGAACAAGGTCCGAACCATAGGATGAGTTTGGGGGTCTGATTTCCCAAGGCGCGACCAACCCGACGACCCTTGGTCAAGCTTATGAAATCACAAGATAACTGCCCCGCACCGAAAGGACGCAACGCGCGATGACGAGCAAAGCCACTGTACAAAGCGATCCGGCGCCGATCCTCGCCTGCACGATTTCGCGGGATGTGCAGCGATTCGATCTGCTGATCGACGACATGGAGCAGGAGCTTGGCGAAGCCTGGGGCGACCTCAATTTCGAGGATGCGCTGGTCTTCCTCAAGCAGCCCGACAGCACCGGCATGCAGTTCGTCGCCATCGCCGTAGACAGCGAGGATGAATCCGAACTGACCAAGATGAACGACGTGATCAAGGCGGCCAAGGCCAAGAAGATCAAGGTCCTGCTCATCGCCAACCAGGTCAGCCCTTCCATCCTGCACCAGATGCTGAAGCTGGGCGCCGACGACTTCGTGCCCTACCCGCTGCCGGAAGGCGCGCTGCACGACGCGATCGAGCGTCTGCGCAAGCCCGCCCCCGTCATGCCCGACGGCTACGACCCGGATACCGGCCTGTTCAACCCGGTGTTCAAGGCCAAGGGCGACCGCAACGGCGTGATCCTGCCGGTGCACGGCATGGCGGGCGGCGTTGGCGCCACCACCTTCGCCGCGAACCTGGCCTGGGAGCTGGCGCTGACCCCCGACTCGGAGGGCATGCGGGTCTGCGTGATCGACTTCGACCTGCAGTTCGGCTCGGTCGCGACCTATCTCGACCTGCCCCGCAAGGAAGCCGTGCTGGAGATTCTGACCGACGCAGGCTCGGTCGATGCCGATTCGCTGATCAAGTCGATGCTGACCTTCAACGAAAAGCTGCACGTCTTCACCGCGCCGGCCGACATGCTGCCGCTGGAAGTGGTCACGCCCGAAGACGTGGGCCGCATCCTGGACACCGCGCAGGCCAACTTCGACTTCGTCATCGTCGACATGCCCACCACCGTCGTCGCCTGGACCGAAGCGGTGCTGACCCGCGCCCATGTCTACTTCGCACTGCTGGAGCTTGACCTGCGTTCGGCACAGAACATCCTGCGCTTCGTCCGCGCGCTGAAGGCCGAAGCCCTGCCCTACGACAAGGTGCGCTATGTGCTGAACCGCGCGCCCAAGTTCACCGACCTTTCCGCCAAGGCGCGCGTCAAGCGCATGGCGGAAAGCCTGGACATCGCCATCGAGGTGCAGCTGCCCGATGGTGGCGAACAGGTGACCCAGGCCAACGACCACGGCCTGCCCATTGCCGAAAGCGCCGCGAAGAACCCGCTGCGCAAGGAACTGCAGAAGCTTGCCAAGTCCTTGTATGACCTGAACAAAGCCGCTGAAACCGCCAAGGCCTGATTCAAGGGGAATGACCAGTGTTTAGCCGCTTCAAGAAAGACACCCCGCCCGGCGCGCGCCCGACCCAGGGCGCAGCACCCGTCGCGGCCTCGGCTGCGGCCGCCGCATCGGCTGCCCGGGCTCCGGCCCAGCCGCAGGTACAGCAGCGCCCGGCCGCCGAAGCCGTCGCCGCCGACCGGGAAAAGAAGCGCAAGGAGCGCCTGACCGAACTCAAGGTCGAGATCCACAAGCGTCTTCTCGAAGACCTGAACCTTTCGGCTCTGGAATCGGCCAGCGAGCAGCAGCTGCGCACCGAAATCACCTCGCTGGCCACCGAAGCGCTGGACGAGATGTCGGTCGCCCTGAACAAGGAGGACCGCCTTGCCCTGACGCAAGAGCTGTATGACGAGGTCATGGGTCTTGGCCCGCTCGAGCCGCTGCTGAAGGACGACACGATCAACGACATCCTGGTCAACGGGCCAAAGCGCATCTTCATCGAACGCGCCGGCAAGCTGGAGCTTTCCGACGTCACCTTCCGCGACGAACGCCACCTTCTGCGCATCATCGACAAGATCGTCTCTGCCGTGGGCCGCCGGGTCGATGAATCCAACCCCTATTGCGACGCCCGTCTGCAGGACGGCAGCCGTTTCAACTGCATGATCCCGCCGATCGCGGTGGATGGCTCGCTGGTGTCGATTCGAAAGTTCAAGAAGGACAAGCTGCGGATCGAGGACCTGGTCCGCTTCGGCGCCTTCACCGAAGAAATGGCCGCCTACCTTCAGGCCGCCGTGTCCTGCCGGCTGAACATCATCGTCTCGGGCGGTACGGGTTCGGGCAAGACGACAACGCTGAACGCGCTGTCGTCCTTCATCGACAACCACGAACGCGTCCTGACGATCGAGGACACGGCCGAACTTCAGCTGCAGCAGGTCCACGTGGGCCGGATGGAAAGCCGCCCCGCCAACGTCGAGGGCAAGGGCGCCGTCACCCAGCGGGATTGCCTGCGCAACGCGCTTCGTATGCGTCCCGACCGGATCATCGTCGGCGAAACCCGGGGTGAGGAAGTGATCGACATGCTGCAGGCCATGAACACCGGCCACGACGGCTCGATGACCACGATCCACGCCAACAACCCGCGCGACGCCGTCAGCCGTCTGGAAAACATGGTCGCCATGTCCGGGATCGAGATGCCGCTGAAAGCGATGCGCAGCCAGATCGCCTCGGCTGTCAACCTGATCGTCCAGGCCAGCCGACTGCAGGACGGGACCCGCCGCATGACCAGCGTGACCGAAATCACCGGCATGGAAGGTGACGTCATCTCGATGCAGGAAGTCTTCCGCTTCGAACGTCTTGGGGTGGAGCCCTCGGGCAAGATCATCGGTCGCTTCAACGCGACCGGCATCCGCTCGTCCTATTCCGACCGCTTCCGCCAGTGGGGCTTCGACCTGCCGGCCTCCATCTACGAACCGATCATCTGACCGCCATGGAAATCAGCGCAGCCCCCCTTATCTACATCATGATCTTCGTGGCGGTCGTCGTGATCGTCAACGGTATCTATCTGATCGTGTTCGGTAAATCCATCAGCCTGAACAGCCGGGTCAGCCGGCGGCTATCGCTGCTGGAAAAGAACGCGAACCGTGAGCAGGTCCTGGAACAGCTCCGCAAGGAGATGAACCAGCACCTGAACGCGAAGAACATCCCGCTTTACTCGATGCTGGCCAAGAAGGCGCAGCGGGCCAACATCGCCTTTTCGCCCCAGGCGCTGATCGGCATCATGGCGGGCCTGTCGGTCTTTGCCTTCCTCCTGCTTTCGGTCTTCACAGCAGCCGATACCGGCCTGCGCGTCGCCCTTGGCATTGCGATGGGGATTGGCGGGGTCTTCTACTGGGTCAACAGCACCGCGAAAAAGCGGATGAACCTGCTGGAAGAACAGCTGCCCGACTCGATCGAGCTGATGGTGCGCAGCTTGCGCGTCGGTCACCCCTTCTCGACCGCCATCGGCATTGTCGCCAAGGAAATCCCCGACCCGCTGGGCTCCGAATTCGGCGTCATCTCGGACGAGGCCGCCTATGGCCGCGACGTGTCCGAATCGCTGAAGGCCTTTGCCGAACGGATGGACAGCCAGGACCTTCGCTTCCTTGCCGTCGCCGTGTCGATCCAGCAGCAGTCGGGCGGCAACCTCGCCGAAATCCTGGAAGGCCTCGCCAGGGTGGTCCGTGCCCGCTTCAAGCTGTTCCGCCGCGTCCGCGCCATCACCGCCGAAGCGAAATGGTCCGGCATGTTCCTGTCCGGCTTCCCGATCGCCGCGCTGGTCATGATCAACGTGGTCCAGCCCGACTACTATGACGAAGTCAAGGAGACGACCGCCTACATCCCCGCCGCTCTTTTCGTCATCACCTTCCTCATCATCAACATCATCTACATGAAGGTGATGACCAACATCAAAGTGTAGGTCGAACATGGACTTCATTCCCAACTTCATGACCGGACTGACCGAACGCTTCGGTCCGATGGCGCCGCTTCTGGCGGTGGGTCTCTTGGGCCTGCTGCTGATCCTGCTGGCCCTGCCGGTGGTGATGAAACGCCAGCGCGACCGCTTCCGCGAGTTGAAGGACCAGGTCCCGAAGGCCAGCGTCGACAAAAAGAAGGGGCTGCGCAGGGCCGAAAGCATCGACAAGCTTGAGAAATTCGCCCAGTTCCTTGAACCGCAGAAGAAGGAAGAGCTGTCGGCCGCCAAGCTGAACATGCTGCGCGCCGGGTATACCGGCAAGAACGCGGTGCGCATGTTCCATGCGGTCCAGTTCCTGATGGCGATCCTGTTCCTGATCGGCGGCCTGAGCGTCGCGCTGATCCAGTCCATGTCCCAGGAAATGTCCGGCACGGACCTCATGCTGTACAGCCTGCTGCCCTGCGCCATCGGCTACTACATCCCGCGCTACTGGGTGAACAAGCGGATCGAGAAGCGCAGGACCGAGATCATCCAGGGCTTTCCCGACGCGCTTGACCTGATGCTTGTCTGCGTCGAGGCCGGCCAGTCGCTGGACCAGTCGATCATCCGGGTCGGCAAGGAAAGCCGCGCCGGGTACCCTGCCCTCGCCGACGAATTCGACCTTGTCGCGCAAGAGGTCAAGGCCGGCAAGGAACGCATCTCGGTCCTGAAGGACATGTCCGAACGTGTGGGGGTCCCCGACGTCGCGTCGTTCGTGACCACGATCATCCAGTCCGCGACCTTCGGCACCTCGATCGCCGATGCGCTGCGGGTCTACTCGGCCGACATGCGCGACAAGCGCATCATGCGCGCGGAAGAGAAGGCCAACATGCTGCCGACGAAGCTGACCCTTGGCACAATGCTGTTTACAGTTCCGCCGCTTCTGGTCATTCTCATCGGGCCTTCCGTCTACGGAATGGTGACAATGATGGCCGAGCTTTCAAGCAGCCTCTGAAACGGGAAACGATTTGCGCCACGCGGCCTTACTGACCGTCTGCGCCCTGGTGCTGGCCGGCTGCACGCCGGCTGGCACTGTTTCCAGGAACAGCCCTTTCGGTGTGGATGCCCGCGGAGATGCCGTCGACGGCATGACCGTCGGCCACCGGCTGATGGAGGCGGGCGAGCACGAGCTTGCGCTCAAGGCCTATCTGCGCGGCGCGGGCGAAACCGGGATCAACGCCGACGTGCTGTCCGCCATCGGCTCGGCCAACCTTGCGCTTGGCCGGCTGGGCCAGGCCGAGAAGATCCTGAACCGCGCGCTTGAACTGGACCCGAACTTCGTCCCGGCGATCAACAACCTGGGCGTCGTCCTGATGGAACAGGGCAAGTCGGGCGAGGCGCGGGTCCTGTTCCAGAAGGCCTTCGCGCTGGATAGTGGCGAAACGGACTCGATCCGCGAAAATCTGATGCTCGCTATCGCCCAGAGCAAGGCGAATGTGTATGATCCCGACCAACAACAAGAAAAAGGCGGGTTCCGTCTCGTCCGGCAGGAAAAGGGCAAGTTCGTTCTCCTGTCCGACCTCTAGGCGGTGCCCTGAGCAGTCAACAAAAAGGACGCCTAAGATGCGCCATCCGATTTTTGCCTTGCTGTGCCTTGCCAGCACGGTTGCCTTGTCCGCCTGTCAGAACAACTCTGACGCGCAGGTGCAGCGGGCCCTCAAGGACGTCAACGTCATCGACGAGTCCAACCTCAACGAAGTGATGCTGTCGGTTGCGGACCCGAATGAAGCGGTCGCCTATTTCACCCGCACCCTTGAACAGAACCCCGACCGGATCGACCTGATGCGCGGTCTGGGCCGGTCGCTGGTGCGCGCGCAGAAGCCGACCGAGGCCGCCCAGGTCTGGCGCACGGCCATCGCCCACCCTGACTCCACGCCCCAGGACCGGGTGATGCTGGCGGATGCGCTGATCCGCTCGAACCAGTGGACCGAAGCCAAGGCCGAGCTGAACCAGATCCCGCCGACCTACGAAAGCTTTGACCGCTACCGGCTGGAAGCGATGGTCGCCGACAGCGACCGGAACTGGAAGAAGGCCGACAGCTTCTACGAGATTGCCGCCGGGCTGACCACGACTCCGGCCGGGGTCCTGAACAACTGGGGCTTCTCCAAGCTGACGCGCGGCGAACATGCCGGGGCGGAAAAACTGTTCATGGAAGCGCTGACCTACGATCCGCAGCTCTTCACCGCGAAGAACAACCTGGTTCTCGCCCGCGCCGCCCAGCGCAAGTATGACCTTCCGGTCGTGCGGATGACCCAGATCGAACGGGCCGAGCTGCTGTATTCGATGGCTCTTGCGGCGATCAAGCAGGGCGACGTCTCGGTCGGCAAGGGCCTGCTGAACCAGGCGATAGAAACGCATCCGAAGCACTTCGAAGCCGCCGTGCGCAGCCTTGAAGCCCTTGATGCCAATGTGACGATGTAAATGCTGGAACCTACTGACGCGCTGATCCTGCTTGTCCCGGTGCTGCCCATTGCGATCTGGGCCGCTGTCTCGGACCTGAAACGGATGAAGATCCCGAACACCGCTGTCATCGCGATGGCAGCGGTCTGGCCGCTGATCGGCTGGTATCTGGTGCCGTGGGAGTCCTGGCTCTGGGGCTTTGCCATCATGGCCGTGGTCTTCGTGGCGGGCTTCCTTTTGTACCTCACCGGCACCTTCGGGGCCGGCGATGCCAAGTACAGCGCCGCGATGTCTGGCCTGTTCGTCGGCGGCAATATCGGCGAGATTCTTCTGATCACCTTCGTTGCGATGATCGGATCGCTGATCCTGCACCGCATTCTGCGCAGCCTGCCCTTTGTTCGCAACGCGACGCCGGACTGGGAAAGCTGGAACCGACGGCGCTTCTTCCCCTTCGGGCTTTCGCTGTCCAGCATCGTGGTCTTCTACCTTCTTGCCGCCATCTGGCCACAGGGCTGACACAAGTCACGTTTACGACTCAAATCGAAGCAGTTCGCTACGATTGTCCACGGAGCTTGCCCTATGAACGCTGAAGCCCCGGTGTCCGGCGTCCAACCGCCGCCCTCGCCCCGATCGCTTGCCGATACCGGGCTGTCCACCGTCATGATGCGGGACATCCTGCTCAAGACGATGTTCCGCACCAACCAGGACCAGGTCTCGGCGCTGGCCAAGGCGATCAGCCTGCCGGTCCCGCTGACCCAGGAACTGGTGGACCTGGCACGATCACAGAAGCTGCTGACCGCGACCGGCACAATGCACGCCACCGCCGGCGGCGAGATGGGGTACGAGCTGACCGACGCCGGCAAGGCCCGCGCGCTGGATGCCCTGTCGCAGTCGGAATATTACGGCGCGATGCCGGTGCCGCTGGACCAGTATTCGGTGCAGATCAAGCGCCAGTCGGTGCGCGACATCCGGCTGAACCGCGAACAGCTGATGTCCGGCATGGGCCACCTGATCCTGCCGCCCGACCTGATCGACAACCTCGGCCCCGCCGTGACCTCCGGCCGCTCGATCCTGCTTTACGGCCCGCCCGGCAACGGCAAGTCCTCGATCAGCCACGGCATCCGTGCCGCACTGGGCGACAAGGTCTATGTGCCTCGCGCCATCGAATATTCCGGCCAGATCATCAGCGTCTACGACCCGATCGTGCATTCGGCCGCCGAATCCGCCGTCGACGATCCGAACTCGCTCCGCCGCACCTCGAACCGCTTCGACAACCGCTACGTCTATTGCGAGCGTCCCTCGGTCATCACCGGCGGTGAGCTTTCGCTTGACATGCTGGACCTGAACTACAACCCGACGGCCCGCACCTATCAGGCGCCGCTGCAACTGAAGGCCACCGGCGGCATCTTCATCATCGACGACCTTGGCCGCCAGGCGGAGCCCCCGCAGAAGATCGTCAACCGCTGGATCGTGCCGCTGGAAGAAAGCCGCGACATCCTGGCGCTGCAATCGGGCGAGAAATTCACCGTGCCCTTCGACACGCTGGTCATCTTCTCGACCAACTTCCACCCCAACCAGATCTTCGACGGCGCGGCCCTTCGCCGTATCTTCTTCAAGATCAAGATCGACGGCCCCAGCCAGGAGAACTTCCTCAAGATCTTCGCGATGGTCGCCCGCAAGAAGAAGATGCCGCTGGACGAGACGGCCCTGATGCACCTGATGAAGGTCAAGTTCCCGACCATCGCCAACAACTACGCGAATTATCAGCCGATCTACCTGATCGATCAGATGATTGCAGTCTGCGAGTTCGAGAACATCCCCTACCAGATGACACCCGAGCTGATCGACCGCGCCTGGGGCAACATGTTCGTCCGCCAGGAAGACATCGCCCACTGATCCGGGGGGAGCAAAAGTTTTCGAAAACTTTTGCAAAATCCTTTGAAGGATTTTGGGGCGTCACGCGAATACCGTGACGCCCTTTTCGGTGACGACCGCATCCAGCCGCTGGTCGAACGCATCCGTGGGCACCTTGGCCACTTCTTGCGCGGCAAAGGCAAACCCCACTGCCAGGACCGGCCCCTGCGCGCGAAGCTGCTCCAGTGTCCTGTCGTAGAACCCCCCGCCATAGCCCAGCCGGTAGCCCCGCGCATCGAAGGCCAGCATCGGCACGATCAGCACCTCCGGCTCGACCCAGCCCCCCTCCTCGGGGATCCGCGCCCTGAACGCACCCTCGATCAGCCGACAGCCCGGCGACCACTCCCGGAACCGCAGCGGAGCCGCCTTCGCCACGATTACCGGCACCCCCACCGGCCCCTGATGCGCCGCCATTGCCGGCAAGGGGTCGATCTCGGTCCGCATCGGCATGTAGCCCGCCAGGACGCGGCCCTGCTGCCCCGCAAGGTAATCCGCCAGGATTTCGGCCGCCTGCCCCTGCCCCGCCGCAAAAGCCTCGGCCCGGCGCGCAAACGCCTCGGCCCGCGCTGCTGCCTTCACATCCGTCATATCAGCATCATCGTCGCCAGCCCCAGAAAGGCAAAGAACCCCATCACATCCGTCAGCGTCGTCACGAAAGTCCCGCTTGCCAGCGCCGGGTCCAGCCCCATCCGCTCCAGCGTCAGGGGCACCAGCACGCCCCCCATCGCCGCGACGATCTGGTTGACGATCATCGCCAGGCCCAGGACCAACCCCAGTTGCCAGTCGCCAAAGATCAGCGTCCCCGCCGCCCCCAGGATCAGCGCCAGACCGACCCCGTTCATCACCCCCGCCAGCAGCTCGCGCCGCACCACCCGTCCCGCGTTGGCGCG
>Ga0208610_100059_pt1 | contig 48530 bp, 41 predicted proteins | sample SubbioR11Jul_8A2_FD_184815 | JGI IMG/M metagenome (GOLD analysis project Ga0208610, IMG submission 184815) | Serpentinite rock and fluid subsurface biosphere microbial communities from McLaughlin Reserve, California, USA - CR11Jul_8A2 (SPAdes) | ecosystem: Environmental > Terrestrial > Deep... | reverse complement strand
TAACGATAAGCCGACGTTTCAATTACTTTACTCATGATTTGAGTCTATACTAATGATGAGCTTGTGTCCAGCACTAATTGCAGTGGTCTACCTAATGATAGTCACGACTTATGGGTAATGATAAGCCTCGCGGGAGAGGGCTAGGGTGAGGGCCTTTGAGGGCCTTGGCTAAGGTGAAGGTCTTGACCAGAGTGAGGGCAGATAAGCATAGCTTAAAAACAAGATGAACAATATTTGAAAGCCAGGCAAGCGCATGTCCCCCTCACCCTCGCTACGCTCCACCCTCTCCCGGAGGGAGAGGGTAAGGTTGGCGCAATCCCCTCTCCCCCGGCTTATCCCCTCTGCCCCTACTATTTCCCTCTCCTCGCGGGAGAGGGCTAGGGTGAGGGTCTTTGGCTAAGGTTGGTGGACTGTCACCGCACAATAGATTGCCTCAACCACTGCCTCTGTTTCACTGAAAACATAATTATTCCAAAAGCGCAGCACACGTATCCCCTGTTTCGCAAGGTACGCATCTCTTCTCGCGTCCCGCTCGCGTTCATCTTCCTCATTATGCTGCCCACCATCTAGCTCCACAGCCAGTTTCAACTCGTGACAGTAAAAATCCAAAATATATGGCGGGAAGGGGTGTTGCCGACGAAATTTGACATTAGCAAACTGTTTCGCTCGCAGTAATCTCCACATCAGGTTTTCCGCATCAGTAGTTTGACGGCGAAGTTTCTTAGCTAACTTCAGAAGCTCTGAAGGAACTGGGGTTTTTAGCAGTACCAATTTCCTCACCCCCGAACTTCTCTCTCACTCGTTACTGACAGCACTATTCTTCCTTCTTCTCACCTAGTTAAGCCTGGTAAGTGCCCTTGCCCTAATCCTAGCCTTCGCCTTTGCCAGCCCTCACCCTTGCCCTCTCCCGCAGGGAGAGGGGATTTGCCGAAATGGGAGAGGGGATTTGCTAGGATGTCTGGTAAGTGCCCTTGCCCTAATCCTAGCCTTCGCCTTTGCCAGCCCTCACCCTTGCCCTCTCCCGCAGGGAGAGGGGATTTGCCGAAATGGGAGAGGGGATTTGCTAGGATGTCTGGTAGGAGCCCTTGCCCTAATCCTAGCTTTTGCCTTTGCCAGCCCTCACCCTAGCCCTCTCCCGCAGGGAGAGGGGATTTGTCGGGAAGGGAGAGGGGATTTGGGAATCGGCTGTTTCGCCGATTCCTACGAGTCTGACATCTGACCTCCGACATCTAATAATGGGAGTGGGTATATTTGCTGAGCTGCTTAAATTTTTTGCAGCGCTTCCACCAGACCGTCAATCGTGTACTCGCTTGCTTCTAAATCAATGGTCAGGCCCAGATCGCGAGCCGCCTTTGAAGTAATCGGCCCGATGCTGACCAACTTGACGCCTTGCAGGCTCCGCGCAATATCTGCCGTATCCAGCATTTCCACAAAGTTTTTCACGGTGGAGGAACTGGTGAAAGTTATATAATGGATCATCTTCTCCGCCAGCAGTTCTTTTAACAAATCGGCATCGCCGCCGCCGCGAACAGTGCGGTAGGCAACCACATTATCGACAACGGCACCCATTTCAGCCGCCAAAGATTCCGGCAGGATTGCCCGGGCAATGTCGGCGCGGGGCAAAAGCACCCTTTCGCCGGGAAGCAACTTGCCGCGCAACCCGGCAATAATCGCTTCGGCAACATATTCAGAGGGGACATATTCTACGTTTAGGCACATCTCCTCCAGGCGCTCCTTTGTTTTCGGCCCGATGGCACAAAGCTTGGCTCCTTTTAGATCACGAATATCGCGGCCATGATGGCGCAAACGGCTAAAAAATGAGTCAACGCCGTTAACACTGGTGAAAATTAGCCACTGATAGCTATCAATCTTGGCGATGGCCTGATCCATCGGCGCAAAATCCTCGGGCTCGACAATTTCAATAGCCGGAAACTCCCAAGCTTCACCGCCCAGTTCTTCAATACGGCGAGATAAGTCGCTGGCCTGTTCGCGGGAACGTGTTACCACCACCCGCTTGCCAAAGAAGGGTTTTTCTTCAAACCAAGATAGTGTCTCTCGCAAGTTCACCACTTCACCTACGATGATAATCGCGGGAGAGGTAAAGCCAGCTGCCGCTACTTTTGCGACAATGTCGGCCAGTGTGCCGGTCAGCACTTGCTGTTCGGGACGGGTACCCCAACGGATTAGCGCTACCGGGGTTGTGGCCGCGCGGCCGTTGTCCACCAAGTTCTTCACAATCATGGACAGATTGCCAACCCCCATCAAAAACACGAGCGTGCCGATGCCGGTGGCAATTTTATCCCAAGCGATGGAAGACGCAGTTTTGTTCGGGTCTTCATGGCCGGTAATAATGGCGAAACTGGAAGTACAGTCGCGGTGTGTCACCGGAATACCGGCGTACGCCGGCACAGCAATGGCAGAGGTGATGCCGGGCACCACTTCAAAAGGCACTCCGTTAGCTCTCAACAATTCTCCTTCTTCACCGCCGCGGCCATAAACATAAGGGTCGCCCCCTTTAAGCCTGGTCACTACTTTGCCCTCAAGGCCTTTGTCAACCAGCAGTTGGTTGATTTCTTCCTGGCGTAAAGTGTGCCGGTCGGGGAGCTTGCCTACATAAATCAGCTCACAATTTTTTGGAGCATAACTTAAAAGACGTTTGCTTGCCAGACGGTCATAGACCAGCACTTCAGCTTTTTTGATACACTCCAGTCCTTTAACGGTAATCAGCCCCGGGTCGCCGGGACCGGCACCCACCAGATAAACTATACCCACTTTAGCCATTAGCCTCAAACTCCTGTCTCACTTGGATTAGCAGCTCGGCGGCACCGCGGCCGATGAGCACCGCAGCCAACTCCTTGCCCAGCGTAACAGCATCGGCGGCGTCACCGCAAAGCTGATCACGTAAAATTGTGCTACCGGTCAAACTGGCGACCATCCCGTCCAGCACCAGTTGCTCACCCTCGAAACGTCCGTGGGCGCCAATCGGTACCTGGCAACCGCCTTCCAACCGGCGCAAAAACGCTCGTTCCGCGGTGACTGCGGCAGCGGTGGGCGGGTGATTCAACACAGCCACCAGCTGATTGGTGAAAGCATCATCTTCCCTGGTTTCAATTCCCAGCGCCCCTTGTCCAACTGCAGGAAGAAACTTGTCGGTAGGCAGAGTTTCGGTAATTTTGGCAACCCAGCCTAGGCGGTAAACACCGGCATAAGCTAAAATCAAACCGTCCATCTCCTGTTCAGCCAGTTTGCGAAAACGGGTGTTTAAGTTGCCGCGAACGGGAACGATGCGCAAGTCGGGACGATGATGGAGCAACTGTGCGCTGCGGCGCAGTGATGATGTGCCGATAATTGCCCCTTGCGGCGCGGCAAGCAGTCCGGTTTTCCCGTTTTTGGCGATATAACAGTCGCGCGGGTCCTCCCGCTCCGGGATAGCGCCTATTTTTAAACCGGCGGGAAGGGCAGTAGGTACATCTTTAATGCTATGGACGGCAAAATCAATTTCTTCGCTCAAGAGAGCGTTTTCAATCTCCTTAACAAACAACCCTTTGTCGCCGATTTTTGCCAGAGCTACATCGAGGATCTTATCGCCTTCGGTCTTAATCTCTTTAATAAGAAAGTCTATCTCGGGGAAATGCTTCTGCAGTCGGCCGATAATATAACGGGTTTGGGTCAGGGCAAGTTCGGAATCCCGGCTGCCCACAATCACAACTTTCTTCACACTGGTACCTCCCAACAACTTGAGATTAAACAACCATACCGCCTGTGTAAGTTTCGCCTTGCCCTGCCCTCACCCTAGCCCTCTCCCAGAGGGAGAGGGGATGTATGGGGTCAGTGAAGCGGCTATTTCGCCGATTCCAACGAGTCCGACATCTGACCTCCGACCTCTAATAATAAGAGTGGACTGTGGTGGCTATCTTCAGAGCAGAAAAGCCTCGATAATTCCCCTCCAAGGGAGGGGAATTAGGGGGCTATTTACAGGGTAGACACCCATGCCCCCACAAAGACGAGGGCACCATCAGAAGGATGAAAATGCGTCTCAGCTAGCCCTCACCCTAGCCCTCTCCCGCAGGGAGAGGGGAACTGTTGGGCAGAGGGGGAACGCTTATGACTCGCTCGTGCCATGTAGGGGCGGGTTTCAAACCCGCCCAAGCAGCTAGTAGATGCTATTTTCAGGATAGGAAGAGGGATTGCAAAAGGTATTTCACAGAGTAACTGCAATCAGCCGCTCTATCTCTTTCTCCAGGGCGGCAACGCCCTCCGCTTCGACGACGGAGAGTAAATCTGCGGCGGCTAAGACACAAAAAATCCGCTTACGTCTGCCGGAGTCGACGATTTCCTCCAAAACGCGGCTGCGGGCGAAGCCTAGGGCGGCAAGCAGCAGGCCATAGTTTTGATCAAAATCTTCTTCCAGTTTCCGGCGGATTTTGCGAGCCATGGCGGGCAGCGTGCCGCCGGTGGAGACGGCAATCGTCAGCGGACCACGCCTGATTGTAGCAGGGACAAGAAAATCACAGAGTTCCGGTGCGTCCACCACGTTTACCGGAATTTTTCTCTGCTGACAATGCAAAGCCACCAAACGGTTCACCGCCGGCTGGTTTGTGGCGGCGATCACTAGGCTCGCGCCGCCGATGTCGTTAGGCGCATATGGGCGGCGATCCGCCGCAATTTGCCCCTGCTCGGTTAAAGTTTCCAGCTCAGGCAGAAGCGTCGGGCTGACAACACGCACGGCGGCACCGCACTCCAGTAGCGACGCCACCTTCCTTGCCGCGACATCGCCGCCGCCGACTACAAGGCAAAGTTTGCCCTGCAGTGCTAAAAAAACAGGATAGTAGTTGATCATCGCTAAAAAGCTACCTCCTGTTTCTAGTAGAATTGATGCAGGCCGGCGGCAAAGAAAAAGCGCACAACAAAGTAGTTAAAAAGCACGGTGGCAAAGCCACAGGCATTAAGCATGGCCACTCTCCTGCCCTGCCAGCCGCCGGACAGTCGGGTATGAAGATAGGCGGCATAGACAATCCAAGTAACGAGCGACCAGACTTCTTTCGGTTCCCAGCGCCAAAAGGCGCCCCAGACATTTTGCGCCCAAAAGGCACCCAAGAAAACGCTGATTGTCAGCAGAAAAAAGCCGATGGAAACCAGTTTATAGTTGTAATGGTCTAAAATATCCAGGCTGGGCAGCTTGGACACGAGGGAGGATAATTTCTTTCTTTTGAGTTGATTGTCGACCAACAAATACATCAGCGATGTAACAAAGGCTACGGCGAAAGTGCTGTAGGCGGCAATTATAGTGATAATATGGAAAAACAGCCAGACACTTTTATACTCCGGCGGCAGTGATACCCTTTCAGCGGAAACGAAAAGTGCAAAAAAGAGGACGGCAAAGAGAGCCGGTGCTGCAAAAGGGAACACGGCGCGGAAGCCGTAAGACCTTTCCAGCAATAGAATTACAAAGGTCACCGCCCAGGCCAGAAAAAGCAATGTTTCATAGAAGGTGAAGATGGGAAAATAGCCGTAGGAAATGGCACGGGCAGCCATTAAAATGGTCAATGCCAAAAAGCCTAGGAAAAACAGCCTGCGAGCCATGGTGTAAAGTTCCTTGCCGTTGCCCTGCAGATCCATGACAAAAAGAACGGTCGCAGTGAAAAAAAAGCAGAGCAACAAAGCATATAGTGCAAGTCCGCCGTCAATCACTGCCGGCCCCCCTCTGCTACAGCCCCGACCAGCTCCTCTTCCTGCAGGGTGGTTGGCTGGCCGTTCAACTCTTCAGTCAAATCAAAAAGCTGGCAAAGCGATGTCACAAAAACCTCGCTTCTGTCCTCCAGCGCAAATTCTTTGATGCGCAACACCGGTTCTCTTAAAATACGGTTCACAATCGCGCGGGTCAAATTTTCTACATGTTTTCTTTCTTTGTCGCTCAGATTAGCCAATTTCTTTAAGGAAACATCGAGCTCGCTCTGTCGAATCGTCTCGGCCTTGTGGCGCAGCGCGGCAATCAACGGGGTCACTTCCTGTGTCTTTAACCAAGTCTGGAAGTGGGCGATTTCTTCTTTAACAATCAGCCGCGCTTTGACCGCCTCGTGCTGACGATCTTTTAAGTTGGCAGCCACGACTGCCTGTAAGTCGTCAATATCATAGAGGTAGACGTTGTCAAGTTCATTGACCTTAGGGTCGATGTCCCGCGGCACGGCAATGTCAATCAGAAAAATTGGCTTGCCGCGGCGGGCACGCATCACCGCCGCCATCTCCTCTCTCTCCAAGATGAAATGGGGTGCACCCGTAGATGAAATGACAATATCGGCCTTAATCAGGCATTCTCGCCGATTCTCATAATATTCGGCTACACCGCCAAAAGAGTGGGCCAGTTTGTCGGCCCGCTCTTTAGTGCGATTCACCACTATCACTTCTTTCACACCCTGGTCATAAAGATGGCGCAATGTCAGCTCGCTCATCTTCCCTGCTCCCAGCACCAGCACGGTGCGGTTATCCAAGCGGCCAAAGATTTTCTTAGCCAGCTCGACTGCGGCATAGGAAACAGAAGCAGCATTTTGGTTAATGCCCGTTTCTGTCTGGACTCGTTTAGCCGCGGTTACCGCTTGGCGAAAGAGAGCATGGAAGACAGCTCCTACCGTTTCCGCCTCTTTTCCTTTAGCGTAGGCATCTTTAACTTGACCTAGGATTTGTGTCTCCCCTAAAATCATGGAGTCCAACCCGGCAGTAACCGTAAAGAGATGCTCCACCGCTTTTTCCCGGGTATGAAGATACAAATTAGGCCGCAAGGCAACCGTGTCAATTTCTTTAATTTCGGCCAGAAGCTGCATAATCCTCAGCCGCAACAACTCCTCGCCTGCACCCACCACATAAATTTCTGTCCGGTTACAGGTGGTAAGGATGATGGCTTCCGAAATCTCGCAGCTTGCTTTACAGAATGCTAAGGAACGGGTAAGCTGGCTTTCGGTGAAAGACAGCTTTTCCCGCAGCTCGACCGGAGCCGTTTTATGGTTGATGCCCATGATCATTATTTCTGTCACCTGTCACACCTCACAGGGTAGTCGCCAGGCGGCGCAAATTTTGGAAATGTTGTTTAGCCGAAAGAATGGATGCCGGAGAGTAGCCAAGCCACGCCGACCCAGGTAAAGAGCATGGCAAACCAGCCCACAGACACGAGCGCCACAGTACGCATCCCGGTCCAGCCGCGAGTAAAGCGAGCGTGGAGGTAAACGGCGAACACAAACCAGGTAATCAGCGACCACATTTCTTTCGGATCCCAACCCCAGTAGCGACCCCAAGAAATGTCGGCCCAGATGGCGCCGCTAATAATCATCACCGTCTGAAAGAGGAAACCAAAGGCTGCGGCACGATACATATACTCATCCAACAATCTTACTTGGGGCAGCGCTTTTCCCAGCAAACTGCGGCTGTCTACTTTTTCTTTCAAAAACCACATTAAGGCGGCGGCGAAAGCCAGAGTGAAACCGGCATAACCAAAGACCGAAGTAATAACATGGATAGTCAGCCAATCCGACTGCAGCACCGGCGGCAGCGGCCTGTGAGAGCGGCTGATATAGACGGCGGGAATAATGCTGGGGATAACAGTCAAATAAGCGAAATAGAGCATGGCGAGCGGCGTCAGAAAGGCGCCTACCGCAAAATATTTATCTTTGAGCCGCCATTCGCTCCAGATATAGACTAAAGCTGTCGCCCAAATAAACAAGTTGCCAAACTCGTAGTGGCCGACGAAGGGGGGGCGCTGCACGTTGATCGTGCGCGTGACGATAAAGGCGGTATGAACTAAGAAGGCTACTTTCAGCAAGGTGGAAGCAAACGGCCCCCATTCTTTCTTGCCTGATAAATTTACCAAATACCCGATCGTGGCCAGCAGATAGGCGATCATTGACAGCATAAACAAAACATTCTCCACCTGCATGCCCAGCGGCGACACAGGAATTAAGCCTGGTGGTCTATCAAACATCGCTACTCTTCCTCCCTTTTTTTATTTCTTCTTCGATCTTCTCGAGCGCCTGCTCAGTGCCGATACGGTTGCGATAGCCGCGACCGCCGATAAATAAAGTGCGCTTACCCTCATCATAAACAGCCCAGAAACGGCTGGGGAAGAGGAAAAAACTCATATAAAGGCCGAGTGTCATCAGCACGGAGCCGATAAAAAGATAAGGGCGGCCCAAGTTTTTGGAAATGGAGTAGACCGAAGCCACATCAAAACCGGTCAAAAGAACTTCCACATCGCCTGCCGCAGTTTCAACCACTTCCGGCTCATTCAGTTGCAGGAAGACCGAGGCTTCACGCTGCCCGTCCCTCACGATGATCCCGACGGCCACAGGCCGCTCCGGCAAGTAGTTGAGGGAGAAGGGGCGCCCATCTTGACCCATGGAGAAATTAGGGAAAAATTCCATCAGCTGAATGTGCGTACCCTGGTCGTCTAGGTTGATTTTATTACCCATCATAAACTTACTCGCTTCAGCTTCACCTGTCGCCGTATCTTTCAGCGTTATTTCAGGGAGGTAGTGAAAAGTGGTATGGTAAATAGTGGTGCCCTCAAAACGAATAGGATAGTTGATGGATAGCGTGTCTTGGACGATAGTCTGACCGTCTCTGGTAATCGTCATCTCGGTATAGACGCGGGGTCGAATTACGGGATTTTCTTCCTGCACCATGCGTACATCGGTAACATCAACCCGGAAGCGACCTTCCGGCACAAAGAAGTTGCTGCCGGCATAACCGCCGTTAGTGTCTTCAAAGCCGGTGAGAGAACCATAGGCGGCAGCAAGCAGAATCAACAGCAGGCTAAAATGGGTGACGATCGAGCCAAAATAGCCAAACTTGCCTTTTTCGCCAAAGAGTACCGCCCCTTCCGGGGTTGCGGTAACCACAGTCCGCAGGCCGGCTTTTTTAAAAGCCTTTTCAGCTTTGGTGAGCGGCTCCCCTGTGAGTTTAATGGCGGCATTAATCTGCATTTTCTTGATGGCCTCGGCCGACATTGTTTTCTTGGGCTGGAGCGCTAGCATGGAAAGCGGCCTGCAGCGCTCCACGGTACAGATGAATAAATTAAGTCCGGCAAAAGACATAATCCCTAAAAACCACCAAGAGTTATAGACATATTCAATCGCTAACTGCATAGGGCGGAAGGTGGCAAACAGTGTGATCACAGACAACAAGAGCAAGAGAATAATCCCAAGCTGCATGGAGCCTAGAAAGCTGAGAATTTGCTTGACTGGGCTTTCCGGCACAATCTGTTGCTCTTCCGGAATATCCGCTACTTCTTTAACCAAAGTAATCCCTCCAATAATATTTTCTCTGCGTCAAGCTGCTGTCGCTTATTCCTCTGCTTCGTATCTGGACGGGCATCTGACTAGAATGGCGTGCGCCATAAACTGCTGGTTCTCAAAACGCCCTTTCACTACGACGTTATCTGTCTCAAAGAGGTTCACAGGAACATTACCGGTATGGCTCACACGGTGCACTGCCCCTTCCATATCTGTCATCTCAAAGGAGAAAGTTTCGCCGTCTATCCCCTGCAGCGACCCTGGGACGGCCACACCTTTAATCTGTACATTTCTCCCTGATTCGGCTGCGGCCGCAAAGGACACATATGATTCAAAAGCACCTCTGGCGGTGAAAAAAATACCCACGCCAAAGACGACAATCATCACCACCAGGATTAACTTATCATATCTCTTCACGGCGCTCTACCTCCCGCAGTTTCATATCCATCCGCAAAACATACAGAAACAGCCCTACCCAGCCAATCAATGTCACAGCCAACACAAAGCCCAACTCACCCACAGACTAGAACCTCCTCATTGTGGCTTTTTTATAAAACAGAATTTCAAACCGCTTTTGAATATTATACAGCCAAAGATAAAGCCCACTGAAGCCAAACACCGACGCCAGAAAGACCACCAGCATCTGCCGATCCATTTCAAAGCTGCGCTCTGCAAGATTAACCAATTCCAGGTCGGGGTGCAGCGAGTAGTAGACCCGCGGAACGATAAAAACCAGAAACGGCACCGTCAGAAAGGCAAGGACGGCGTAAACAGCAGACAGGCGGGCACGCATGTCGCTATCGGAAATGGCGCTGCGCAACACAAAGTATGCGGCATAAATCATCAGCAAAACAGCAATAGATGTTTGCCGCGGATCCCAGTTCCAGTAAGCACCCCAAGCACCTTTACTCCAAATAGCGCCGGTAACGGTTGCGAGGATACAAAAGATAGTGCCCAGCTCGGCGTTCACTTGAGCCTGGCGGTCAAAACGGATCTCCCTTTTGCGCAGATAATGGATTGAGTTGACCATGGCCATTAAATAAGCAAGCACCGCAATCCAGGCCGCAGGGACATGGTAAACAATAATTCGGCCCATTTCGCCCAGCCCCTGAGTGGCAGGCATATAAATAAATGAAGCTATCACTACGCCGCTCATCCAAATTCCCAAGATAATTTGCCAAGTCATTTTCCTTCGCCTCACTCTGCGCAGATTTTTCGTAAGTAAATACAAACTATTCGTTCCAGACATACTCAAACAGTAAAAGCGAGGCAGCCAGCGCCACCCCATTATAAAAGAAAAGCATCAGCAAATCAGTGTTAATTGCTTCGGGCGAACCGCCGCCCAAGGCGGTTCTTGTGGCAGAAATTGCTCCCAGCAAGAGAGGCAGCAAAATCGGAAAAGCAAGCACCGTCATCAGCGAACCTTTGGCTCCCGCCTTAGCAACAATGGCAGCCAAGATTGTGCTGGCTCCGGCAAGACCCATTGCACCAAGAAAGACGGTGGCGAGAAATCCGCCCACAAGTACGACCGACAGATTCAGCATCACGATAAAAAGCGGTACCACCAAAACTGTCAGACTAAAAAGCAAAACTACATTAAACAAGTATTTTCCTACATATACCGGCTCCGGTTCCGCCGCCATTTTCAGCGCAATCACCGTGCCTGACTCCTCCTCTTGAACAAAGGTGCGGGAAAGACCGGCCATAGCAGAAAAGAAGAGAATAATCCAAAGGAGGGCAGCGGCAATATCGGTCATCTCCGGTCCTGCCAAGAACCCGCCCACAGAGAAACTGACGGTAACCAAAGTGGTAATGGCAAACATTAATAGCGCGCTGTAAGCATAACGGGTGCGAAATTCAATGCGCAAATCCTTGCGCAGCACGGCTAAACCCCTGCTAAGCCAAGGAAAGTTGCTGATCACCGTAGCATACCTCCCTAGGCTCGTTGGTAGCCATAATCACAATACCCTTTTCCTTCTGGCGCCGGATAATGGTATCCACCAAGGCCACCCCTACTTCGTCCAGATTGGCTGTAGGCTCGTCTAAAATCAAAATGGGCGGGTTATGGAGCAGGGCTTGGGCATATTTCATCCGCTGCTTCATCCCGGAAGAAAAAGTAGCCACATAATCATGACCCCGGCCTTTAAGACCGACAAACTCCAAAATTTCCCGGGCTCGTTGCAGTGTAAAAGGCAAACCCCGCACACCTGAAAAAAACTCCAGATTTTCCACCGCCGACAACTCGCCGTAAAGCTCCAGTTCCGGAGAAACTAAGCCTAACTTTGCTCTCTTCTCTGCTGCCGTCAGCACGTTGCCGCAATGCACAAAATCCACTTGGCCAGATGTGGCGGGAACTAGCCCGCAGAGGATACGCAAGAAAGTAGTCTTACCGGCTCCATTGTGCCCAAGCACCACAAAAACTGATCGGTCGGGAATGGTTACTGACACATCGACAAATAGCTGGCGGCAGGAGTATTCTTTGCTCAGCTTTTTTACTGCCACATAATTCTGCAACCCTTACCCTCCCAAGTTGTGATGAATAGCACAATCCTGCTACCATAGATTATAACACCAAGATTTAATGCAATAGTGAACAATCTTTGTCCAAAAGATGAATTTTTACACAGAAATACACAGCAAAGAACAAGAGAAAAGCTGCACGCCTTATCTTTGGGTGAGGGCGGGTTTGAAACCCGCCCCTACAGGCTCCGCCGGCGGAAATTCGCTCCTGAAATCCTAACAGAAATTCGTTCCTGAAAAACTATTTGTAGGGGCGGGTTTCAAACCCGCCCGCATGGATTGCCGCACATCGGCCAAACTTCGTTCCTGAGCGCTAGCGTAAGGGGAAATCCCCCTTGCAAACCCCTAACATAGGGTCGTAGCCTCTCTGATTGATATAATTTCCTATCTGACAAGAGAAAAGCGCAATATTTACTGCGCTTTCTTCTTATTCGTCATAAAATGCTCTATTCCTTTTTTTTATACCCATAGCCCAAAGCATCCAGCAATTCTCTTCTTACCGACCAATAAACTGCTGCCGCCACAAGGCAAAAATCACAAGCGTCCAGATTTTGCGGCTGTTGTCGGCTCGGTTCTGGCGGTGATCGGCAATTAGTTTTTGCATCTGGGTACGGTCAAAAAACTCATCGAGCGCCGGGTCTGCAAGTAAAGCGGTCACTTCTTTGCCCAGCGGCCCCCGCAGCCAAACTCGGGTGGGCACCGGAAAACCGCGCTTAGGCCGGTTTACCGCCGACGGCGGCACTATCCCGGCAAAAGCCTGACGCAAAGCTATTTTCGTCAGTTGTCCCTTAATTTTGTATTTTGTGGGAATGGTGGCGGCAAACTCAAAAACATGATGGTCTAGGTAAGGCACGCGCAACTCAAGCGAGTTGGCCATCGTCATTTTATCTGCTTTAACTAATATATCTCCCGTCATCCAAGTATGAATATCAATATATTGCATTTTCTGCACATCATCGTAGGCCGCCGCATCTTTAAAAAGTGGCGCGGTGATTACAGTGGGCGGCAGAAATTTTTTGTTTTTGAGCAGAGCTCTTTTTTCCGTCTCGCTGAAAATCAGGGCATTGCCAAAATATCTTTCCTCAAGAGGCGTTTTAGCCCGACGAAGATAGTTTTTCCCGGGAAGAAAAGAAGGCATCAGCCGGTGAGCCGCCTGCAAAAACGGCTTGGGCAAACGGGAGAAGGGTTGAAGCGACATGGGTTCCCTGTAGATGCCGTAACCACCAAATACTTCATCCGCACCCTCGCCGGAGAGAGTCACAGTGATTTTCTGCTTAGCCATCCGCGCCACAAAGTAGAGCGCAATAGCAGCCGGGTCTGCCACCGGTTCATCAAAATGCCAGACTAAACGAGGCAAATGCTGCCAAAACTCTCCCGGCGGAATGAGATACTCTTGATGGTCTGTCTCTAAAAAGCGAGCAGATTCCGCCGCTTCCGTCAGTTCGCTGTAGCCTTCGTCTTCGTAGCCTACGCTAAAGGTTGAGACCGGCCCCAACTCACGCAAAAGTGCCACAATCACAGTGGAATCAATGCCGCCGGAGAGGAAAGCGCCCCAGGGCACATCGGCTTGGGTATGCAGCTTAACCGACTGGCGCATGACCTGTTGGGTTCCTTCCAGCACATCTTCCCAAGAGAGGTCTGCTCGCGGCTTAAACTCCGCACGCCAGTAGCGCTTTAACGTCAGCTTATTTTCACTCCAAACAAAAGTATGAGCCGGGGGAATCTTATATACATCGGCAAACATCGTCTCCGGCTCCGGCACATACTGAAAGGTCAAATAGTGGGGCAAAGCGCCCTTGTTTACCCGGGCAGTAAAGCCGGGCAAACGGGTAAAAGCTTTCGCTTCCGAAGCTAAAGCAAAAAGCTCCGCTGTTTCTGTATAAAACAGAGGCTTAATCCCAAAACGGTCTCGTGCTCCAAAAAACCGGTTTTTCTTTTTATCATACAAACAAAAGGCAAACATCCCGCGCAGCCTTTTGACACATTCTTCCCCTTCTTCTTCGTAGAGGTGGAGAATAGTTTCGCTGTCAGTATCACTTTTAAAAATATGACCTTTATTTAAGAGCTCAGCCCGCAGCAATTTATAATTATAAATTTCCCCATTGAAAACCATGCTGATAGTGCCATCTTCATTCTCCATCGGCTGACGACCACGCTCCGAGAGATCAATAATCGTCAAACGGCGGAAACCCAATAATGCATGGCCGAAATCGGCAGTAGCCGCATCATCCGGCCCGCGGTGGGAAAATGTTGCCGAGAGCTCATCTATCTGCAGTGGCAATCTTTTGCCTGATTTGCGCCAAATTCCCACAAAACCACACATTTAAAGTCCTCCTGTCTGTACCCGCCTCAACCGGCTTGACTCGTAATCACCAATCATCACCAATATACGTTCTCTCACCGATACCTATACCTCAAGGAAGCGGAGCAAGGTTTTTTCGCCTCGCTACTAGAAAAAAAATTTTTGCCTCACCGTTAATGATGCGTCCCTTCCACAATCTTAATACCCTGCTTGCTAATGGTCTCTTTTATTTCCGCAAGATGCGGACAGCGTGGGTACTCATCAACCAGCAACATACAAGAGCTAAGATGAATCGTGGTTAACCCGCTTTTTTGCAAGGATTTAACCAGGCGGGACACTCGCCGCCCGGAACAGCCGCCGCAGGTGAAAAAGCCGATCAACTCGGCATCTTGCGGCGTATTTGCAAAATGGAGACGACGCGCATTAAACGCCTTGAAGCAGCCTGCACCCGCACAAACTTCAGAAACCGTCTCGCAGCGCAAAACGGCTATCTTCTCTTGAGCTTTTGCTAAGCCTTCATCTTTCGTTGATTCTTCATCTTTTGCTGATTCTAGATCTTTCGTTGATTCTTGATCCTTTACTAAACCTTCATCTTTTGCTGATTGCTGAACTCTAGCTGATTCTTTATCCATGTCGCTGCTCCCTCTGTTCCGCATCAAAATGCTCCTCCTACTTTGGAAATAGCCTCTCCTATCTAGTTGGGCGGGTTTGAAACCCGCCCCTACATGGTACGAGCGTAGGCATAAGTGTTCCCCGCTCCCATCCTGACAAATTCCCCTCTCCCTGCGGGAGAGGGTTAGGGTGAGGGCAAAGGTTTAGATTCGGACTAGGGTAATGGTGAATGGTGTCTGTGAATCGGCTATTTCGCCGATTCAAACGAGTCTGACATCTGACCTCTAGCAATGGGAAAGGGCTAGGGTGAGGGCAAATCCCCTTATCTTTACGGCAAGATTGTGATGCTGCCGGCTTGTCCGCCGGTTACACGGCCGATTACGGCGGCTAAGGTATGGCGTTTTTGCAGAGCCGCCACCAGTTCTCCCGCATTTTCCGGAGCAACGGCGATCAAAAGCCCGCCCGATGTCTGCGGATCGCAGAGTACAGCCACTTCCCGTGCTCCGATTATTTTTGCATCGGCAATTGTCAAGCCTGCCTCCACATACTTTTGGTTGGCATAAGCGCCTCCCGGAATAAGCCCCATCCCAGCAGCGCGGAGCGCGCCCTGCAAAAGCGGAATTTGCCCAAAAGATAACTCCAGCGCTACGCCGCTGGCCAGCGCCAGTTCCTGGGCGTGACCCAACAGGCCAAAGCCGGTCACATCGGTGGCGGCATGCACAGAAACTTCCTGCATTGCTGCCGCCGCCGCTCTGTTTAACTCTTGCATGGTTTTAATGGCGGCTTCCAGTTCTCTGGCGCCGGCCGCCTCAGCTTTAGCAGCTGTCAAGACAAGGCCCGAACCGATCGGTTTAGTTAAAACCAAAATATCGCCGTAGCAGGCAGCATCGTTTTTAATCAATTTATCCGGATGAACAATGCCGGTGACAGCCAAACCATATTTAGGTTCATGATCTTCGATGCTATGGCCGCCGATAATCAAAGCGCCGGCTTCCAGCACTTTGTCGGCTCCCCCTTTCAGGATGGCTACCAAAACCTCGGGTCCAAGCAGACGAGAGGGAAAACAGACGATATTCATGGCGGTGAGGGGCTCGGCACCCATAGCATACAGATCAGACAAAGCATTTGCGGCAGCAATCTGCCCGAAGGTATACGGGTCATCTACGACAGGAGTAAAAAAATCCAGTGTCTGCACTAAAGCAAGGTCGGGTCGCAGGCGGTAGACGCCTGCATCGGCAAAAGAATCATGGCCCACAAGCAGGTTTTCGTCTAGCATGGGCGGCAGATGGCACAGTACCCGTGCCAATACCCCGGGGGGCATTTTGGACGCTCAGCCGCCGCTGCAAGTCAGTTGTGTCAGACGCTTTTTCTCACTCACCACGCTCTGCCTCCTCTCTGGCCAGTTCCAGCCGCCAAGGGACTCGCTCGTCCCCTTGGCGTCTTGTCCATTTTAGGCGGTCAAATGTTTCTAACAGCGGCAGCACAAACTTACGGCTACTGCCCAGCTGCAAGCGGAACTCACCTGCTGCCAACGTCTCTTTAGTCTGAAAATGGCAGAGCAACGCTTCTTTGGCCTGCCGGAAAAATTGCTGATGCAGCGCCAACTGACTATCTAAACGCACCAACTCCCCTTGCGAAATTAAATATGCCAGGTAGCTGCCCAGCTGCTCTACGGGAACGCCGCTTTTTTCCGCCGCCTCTTGCAGCGTGGGCGGCATAAAGCCGCCCTGCCGGTAGAGTTCTGCTAAGCCCTTGATCAGCACAGCTTCCTGCTCCTTCGGTTCCGGCGTATGCGCAGCCAGCGCCACTAGGTCTTCGCTTGTTTTAAGACAGCCTTCTTCTGTTAGATTAGCAAGCAGCCAGTCATAGACTTTTTGCGAGACATTTTTGGGCAGCGCACCTTTAAGTTCCGCCTTGGACTTCCCGGGCAGGAGGTGATTATCCCGATGCCAGCTTTCTAACGCTTCGACAATAAGTTCTTCCCAACCATGAACTGCGGCCATATCAAGCCAGAGGCCATGGGCGGCAATAATTTTACCTTCTTCCACCAGCCGGGCCAAGTTTTCAGCCAGCAGGTCCGGCGCCATACCGGCTTTTTTTACTAATTCACTTTGTGCCACCATGGTTTCCCGGCGGATTTGCTGCAAAAGCGGCTCCGCCGGGTCACCTTTTTCCAGTTCTTTTAGTCTTGCCAAAACATCGGCTTTAAACCTTTTATGTTTAGCAGAACCGACCGCCAGCACTACCCCGCCGCCTATAGTTGTCATCGGAGAAAAACTACGGATAATCAGACGGTCTCCCCGCTGAGCCACCAGCCGCCGTTCCAGCCGAATCTGCACAGGCGCTTCTTCCCCTTGCTGCAATTCGTCGCGGTCCAACAGGGCGATTCGTCCCACAGCACGCCCTGTACCCAAATAGACATGGACTCGTGTCAGGTTTTTGACTGTCTTTGCGGCGCTTGGCAACAGCTTCATGCTCACATCCAACAGATAAGCTGCAGTCAGCGACCCCGGTAACGCCACGACGCTGCCGCGCGGCAGCGCCTCCTTTTCCAAACCGGAAAGATTTACCGCCACCCGCTGACCCGCCAATGCTTCCGGCAGCAGCTTCCCGTGCACCTGCAACTGACGCACGCGGACACTGCGGCCGACTGGCAAAACCTCTACCGACATCCCCGTCCGAACAGTTCCCGAGAGCAGCGTACCGGTCACAATGGTGCCGAACCCGGCCACAGTAAAGACACGATCGACAGGAAGACGGAGCGGCGCCCGATGATCCCGGGAACGCGTTTCTCCCGTCAACTTATCTATCGTGGCGACAAGTTCTGCCAAACCACGACCGGTCTGAGCCGAGACGCGCAAACAGACTGCTTCTGCCAGAAAGGTACCGGCCAACGCCTCCCGCACTTCTTCTTCCACCAGATCAAGCCAATCCTCATCTTCCGCCAAATCAGTTTTAGCCAAGACTACAATGCCGCTGCTTATCTGTAGTAAATCCATAATCTCCAGGTGCTCGCGAGTCTGTGGCATTACTCCTTCGCTCACATCCACCACCAAAAGCACCAAATCAATGCCGCCGATGCCGGCCAGCATGTTATGGATAAAACGCTCATGGCCGGGCACATCTACCACACCGGCTTGCCGGCCGCTCGGCAAGATAAAGGGGGCAAAACCAAGCTCAATGGAGATGCCCCGCTCCTTTTCTTCCCGCAGTCGATCGGTATCCTGCCCGGTGAGCGCTTTAATCAGCGCCGTCTTGCCGTGGTCCACATGGCCCGCCGTGCCGATGATTACGTGAGACACCGAATCACCTCTTCCTCCTCCGCTTCCGCCACTGTACGCAAATCCAGCAGCAAACGGTCACCTTGGACGCGCCCTACGAGCGCCGGCTGGCCGGTACGCAGTTTCTGCACCCAGTCACTAAATGAGCCGTGGCGCGGACGCAAAACCACCATGGTAGTGGGAAGTTTAGCTAGGGGCATGGAGCCGCCGCCCACAAAAGAGAAATCTTCGCATGTGTTAACAATCAAAAAGCTCTGCCCACGCCGGCGCAGTTCTGCCGCCAAATTATCAGCCCGCCTTTTCAGTATTTCTGCAGGCATGGAGAGCATCGCCAAAGTGGGGATCTCCCGCAGGGGCTGACCGGCAAGGTAGATGCGCAGCGTTGCTTCCAGTGCCGCCAGAGTAACTTTGTCCGGCCGCAACGCCCGCATCAGCTGATTTTGCTTGAGCCGCTCCACAAATACCCGCTTACCGAGAATAATGCCGGCCTGCGGGCCGCCGAGAAGTTTGTCGCCGCTTAGCGTCAGAAGATCAACGCCGTCGGCAACCCGCTCCCTCACGAGCGGCTCAGGTTCAAGGCCGAACTCGCTCAAGTCCAGCAGGAGGCCGCTACCCAAGTCTTCCATCACCGGGACGCCAAATTCCAAGCCCAACAATACTAGTGCTGCCACGTCTACCGAGGAAGTAAAACCGACAACTTTAAAATTGCTGGTATGCACTTTCAAAAGCAGGCCGGTTTCTGTGTCAATCGCTGCCCGATAATCTGAGAGATGCGTTTTGTTGGTGGTACCTACCTCTTTCAGACTTGCACCGCCTGCCGACATTACTTCAGGAATCCGAAAACTGCCGCCGATTTCCACCAGTTCGCCGCGAGAGACAATCACCTTTTTCCCCGCCGCCAGTGTATTTAAACAAAGCAGTACTGCAGCCGCATTGTTATTGACGACGCAAGCCGCCTCCGCCCCGCTGAGGCTCATCAGCAGCTTTTCCACATGATGATGACGTGAACCACGCAGACCCTCCTGCAACTCCAGTTCTAAGTTGCAGTAGCCTGCGGCCGCTTGCATGGCCGCCTCTGCCGCCGCGGCAAGGGGCGCCCGCCCCAGGTTGGTATGCAGCACAGTACCGGTGGCATTGATGACCCGACGTAGCGATGGCAGTTCAAGCTGCTCCAGCCAACTTCCCAAGCGCAGCGCCACTTCCTCCGGTGTCAGGCTCAGCCCCGATAGCTCTTCGTTGCTTCCTGCCGCTAAAATCTGCCGCCGCAGCACATCCACAATCTCCTGCACAGCCTGCACCAGCAACGCATGAGGATAACTGCTCTCCGGATAGGCTCGTTTATACAAATTGACGGCCACGTCCACCGCCGGCAGTGAGCGCAAACTTGCCTGCCGCCAGTTTTCAACCATATCTTTCACCGTCCAATATTTTTTCTGTCTTGCAATTACCCTCTCCCCTACATAACCTTCCCAATCTAGCTGAAGCACAAAATTCATACATGGGACTCATTTCAAGGTATTGTCCGATGGCGGCCGCTTCTAACATAACACGCCTTTTCGGGTCACTGTCGACAATAAGCTGACCGTGCTTTCTGATTTGGTAGCGCAGAGAAATGGATGCTGCTTCAAAATCTACCACTTGTACAGTCTTGTGGACTAACTCGCCCAGAGCTATTTCTAATTCCAGACGCCTGTCGAAACGAGCCGGCTTATCTCCTGCTCCGGCGGTAAAAATTACCGCCAGATCAACATCACTGCGCTCCGTCATCCGCCCCTGAACTACCGAGCCAAACAGATAGGCTGCGGCTGTGTCCGGCTGTTTTTCCAGGTATTCCCGAACAACTCTGGTTATTTCATCCGGCGTCATTTTCTCACCATCCGGTCTTATGTTTCGACCGAGAGTTTCTGTTCCCATTCCCAGGCCGTCCGCACAATAATCTCTAAATTATCATGCCTCAGCGGAAAATTGAGCAGCGCTCTACTCTTTGCCACATCAGCCACCAGCGCCGGCGGATCACCGGGTCGCCTGCCCGTCCGCACAACCATAAAATCCTGCCCGGTAACTTGTCTGACCGTCTCCACCACTTCCAGCACGGAGTAGCCGCGCCCATACCCGACATTAAACACATCACTTTCCCCGCCGCCAAGCAAATATTCCAGCGCCGCCAAATGAGCCTCCGCCAAATCGCTGACATGAATATAATCGCGCAGACAGGTGCCATCCGGCGTAGGATAATCGGTACCATACACCTCCAGCCGAGGAATCCTTCCTGCGGCCGCCCTGGTAGCCAGCGTCACCAAGTGCGTGGCCGTCGGTTTGCGTTCGCCCAGTTCACCCTGGGGGTCGGCGCCGGCCACGTTAAAGTATCTCAGGGCGATATACTTAAAAGCGGTAACACGCGCCAAATCAGCCATGACCTGCTCCATCATGGCTTTAGTGTGTCCATAGGGATTAATAGGCGCCAGTCTGCTATCTTCAGCCACAGGAATCTTATCTGAAATCCCGTAGACTGACGCACTGCTGGAAAAAATAAAATTATTTACGCCGAATTCCTGTAAAACCTCAAGCAAATTCACGGTCCCCAGCACATTATTGCGATAATAGACAAGCGGCCTTGCCACCGAATCAGGCACCACGCTCAAAGCGGCAAAATGTATCACCGCTGCGGGCTGCTCTTTGGCGATAACAGCCCGCAATGAGTCCTTGTCCAACAAGTCTGCCTGATAAAACTCGCCAAATTTTACGGCGTCCCGGAAACCGGTGAACAGATTGTCCAACGTTGCCACTTGATAACCTCGGTTGCCCAGCAGCTTAACCACGTGACTGCCGATATAACCGGCCCCGCCGGTCACCAATACCTTTGTAATCGTCTCTGGCATAGCCATTCTCCTTTTCATTCCTATCATTGCCTTTTCGCTGCCCTCACCCGTACCACGTAGGGGCGGGTTTCAAACCCGCCCAAGCAGATGGTAGATGCTATTTTCAGAGGAGCCTGCTCTTCAGGGCTCTGGCATAAACCTGTTCCATTTCGGCGAGCACCTGCTCAAGCGCATAAGGCTTAACCATTTCACGTCCCCTTTTACCCATCCGGGCTGCTAATTCCCGGTCCGTCGCCAACTTACGCACAGCCTCAGTCGTTTTTTCCACATCATGGACGGGAACCAAAAAACCGTTTTCCCCATCAACAATCAAATCTCTGTTTCCTCTGATGTCTGTGGCCACCACCGGCCTCCCCGCCGCCATCGCCTCCATCACTGCCCGGGGCAGCCCTTCACGCAATGAAGTGAGCAAGAGCAGATCACAGGCACAAAGCAAATCAGGGATATCCCGGCGAAAACCTAAAAATCTCACCCGCTCAGCAACTCCCAGGCTTTTCACCAAAGCGCGCAATTCCTGCTCATAGGCTCCTTCTCCAGCCAGCAGAAGAAAAACATTTTCCCGCTCAGCCGCAAGTTCTCGTAACATATGCAAAGACTGCAGATGATTTTTCCCTGCCATAAATTCACCCACAAAAAGCATCAGCAAATCATCAGCTTTAAAACCCAGGCTATCCCTGACCTGCGAGCGAACGCCGTTCTCAGCGCAGCAATAAAGTTGCAGATCCAACCCGACCCCTCCCAGCAAGGAAACGGTACCCTTGGCCCGCAGGGGAAGTTTTTTGGCCAACTGATAATCTTCTCTGTTAATCGCGACTAACTCATCCGTCCAACGCGCGGCAAGCCTCTCAAAGGGATAATATAGCAACCAGTTCCTGACGGGAGAACCCTGATAAAAATGAAAGCCGTGGACTGTATACACCACAGGCTTTGTCGCAGTGAGCATTGCCGCAAGACGTCCGAGAAAAGCGCCCACCGGCGTATGCACATGCACCAGGGAAAATCTTTCGCGCTTCATCACTTTGCACAGCTGACGGAAAGCCTTAATATTCGAAAGAGAAAAGGGTGAACGGGCAAAATCAACATGATGGCAGACAACGCCCAACCTGAGCAGTTCCTCCCTCCTTTTTCCCATACTGGTGGCCACATGCACCTGCCAGCCCTTTGTCCGAAAATAAGCGAAAAATGGCAGATGAAAATTCAAGAGATGGTTTTCCACATGGGCAATAAAAAGAACTTTCTGCGTCATGGTACTCTCCCCATCCTTCTTTCGAGATCACGTCCGAGTCAAACCCGCCTAAAGGCGCAATGTCTTAGAATTTGCATTAGAAAAGTGTTGATAAAGGTCATCAACATTTGACGCCTGTTCACAGCCGGCGGCAGCTTCCCCTGAAAAAACGGTAGGAACTGTCTCAAGCAAAATCTTTAAATCCAATAAGAAAGAATAGTTAACGATATAATTTAAATCATAACGCAATTTATCATGGACGGTGGTAGAATATTTTGCACGAACCTGCGCCAGCCCAGTAAGGCCGGGTTTTACCAGATAACGATAGCGGTATTCAGGTACTTCCTCCAAAAACTGTCTGACAAACTCCGGCCTCTCCGGCCTCGGCCCCACCAAACTCATTTCTCCCCTTAAAATATTAAGCAGCTGGGGCAATTCGTCCAAGCGTGTCCGGCGCAAGATCCCTCCTAGAGGGGTAATGCGCGGGTCATTTTCAGTGGCCAGCATCGGTCCGCTTAATTTCTCCGCATCTGCCACCATAGTACGAAACTTAAAAAGCTTAAAAATCCTGCCGTCTCTTCCCACCCGTTCTTGGCTGTAAAAGACAGCACCCTTGGAAGTCAGCTTAATTAAAATTCCAATAATTGAAAATACAAGCAAAGAAACAACTAAGCCAAAAAAAGCAAAGAGAAAATCAAGGCTATGCTTTACAAACATCGATACGGGCGGCACCAGAATTTCCGGCACTTCAATAATTGGGGTATCGCCGATTCTGGCGGCGGAAGACTTCTTTAAAAGCACCTCATACAGGTCGGGGACAACAAACACCTCCCTGCCTAACTCAAAACAGCCGACTAAAATTTCCCGCCTTATTTCCGGAGCAACTTTTTCCGTCAGCAACACAGCGTCCACGCCCGGCAGCGCGTGAAAAATCTCCGCTGTGGCTTCGGGCGGGTAGATACAAGCCACATCCACCCAGCCTGTCGGCAAAGATAAGACTTTCGGCAAAAGCCTTTTCACATCCTGATCCGTCCCTACTATCAGCAGCCTTTTCTTGCCGTGCCAACGTCTTTCCAGGCGCAGCGTCAGACTACGCCACAGGTTTAAGGCCACAAGCTGAAAAAGCGGCGCCACAAGAAAAACGCTGCGCGGAAAGGCAAGCTGCCTTTCCCAAAACGCCATAGCCATAGTAGCCATAAAAGTCAGACCCACCCCAACCGCAATCAATCTGGAAACCTGACTATAGGAATGTCTCCTTACCGAGTAAAGGCCGACGCCCGCAAAAATCAGCACGGCAAGCAAGGAAATAAACGGCAAAAGCCCTACAAAAGCCCTGAAATTTTCAGCCGGGATATGCAAGCCGAAGCGCAGGACGAAAGCGAGCGCAAAACCTGCGTTCACCAGAGTCACATCCACCAACATTACAATCCAAATGGGAAAGGAAACTTTGCTTTTTCTCCGGGACAAATTGGCAAGCTGGTTCAAAGTAACACTCCCCTAGAAAGTTTTAAATGCCTGATAAGTCGTTTCACTTGTCGGGTCAAGCGCTATAGCTTGCTCATACAGCTCTTGATGCCTGGCGCTGTCGCCCTCTTTTTCAGAGAGCAGCGCCAACATCATTTTGGCATGGGCTTTGTCAAAGGAAGAATATAGAGCTTTTTCCAGATAAGGTTTGGCCTGCTCATAATCGCCCAGCATAAAATGAGCCTGCCCTAAAGAAAGGGCAATAAGCGTGGGGTCTGCAAAAACCTCCTGAACCTTCTCGTCAACAGCAAAAACCCTTTGCAAATAATTTCGCCCCGTCGCGCTATCGTTACCTGTCAGTAGACTGTATGCTGCACGCAAATAAGCAGTAGCGTAATGACGATAGTGCGCAGCGGAACTGGGCTGCAATTCAATGGCCCGCCGCAGAATATCGAGCCCCTGCTCAAATAAACCTGCCCTGATCAGGAAACTGCCAAAGGTATGGGCAGCAAAAGGATTATAGCGATTATTTTCATACCCAGCTCTGTACTGTTCCTTGGCTTTGACAAAATAAACGGTATTCTGCGTCTGAGCTCCCCTGATTTCATAAACTTCAGCCAAAGCAAAATTAATATGCGTGTTAAAAGGGTCATGGCGCTCAGCGCGCTCAAAACTGACTACCGCCTGCTGAAGCAGGTTCAGATTCATCTGCCTATTTCCCTCTTCAAAGGCCGCATGGCCAATCAGCAGCCTAGTGACAAACACTGCCAGCCCTATGATAACAGCGAATGCCAGCACCGGTTTATAGCTCTCCTTTGCGGGGGAAACGGCTACAGTGCCGGCTACAAAAGAACGGGTCACACCCATTAAGCCAAAGAGGAAAATACCAATAGCCCCTAAAGACAAGTTAAAATCATAAAGGCTATGGGTCACTACAGCCAAAACTCCGCTAACAATAGCTGCAACCAGCACTTTCTGCTCAATAGGCGCCTGTTTATACAAGCGGTAAGTGGTAAAAATCAAGCCAAGCCAAATAGCCAGGAAAAGCAGGAAGCCGATAATGCCCGTCTCTATCCATACTTGTAAAAAATGATTATGAACCTCGGTAGTACTATAGTCGGCCGACTGATACTTAAAATAGATTGAACTCCAAGCATGACCGCCCAAGCCCCGCCAAGGATGATCCTTAATAATTTCCCAGGCATCTCTAAAAAAGACGAAGCGCTCCGCCACATTTCTCTCCCGATCCAAACCAAATATGCGGGAATAGAGCAACCCGGGCAACAGCCTGTTCCAAGCAAAGCTTAGACTCTGCTGCCTGCCGTCACCGGCTAGCGCCACATCCCTGGCCTCTACTGATGTGCCGGGGTGAACGCTTTGCAAATGCACAAGAATTTTGCGCGCTTCGGCGGAGGTGGTAAAGCCAAACTGCTTTCTCTCCCAGCCTGCGCTTTGCCCCCCCGCCTCCTCGACAAGCGAAGCAATGCTATTGTCACGGCGCTGTTCCAGCACTGTGAGCTGCCAAGCGAAAGGCGCCTCCCCTGCTTGAGTCGCCAGGAGGTCCATGGCTAAATTATACTGTACTCCAGGCTTGACAGCAACAAGCTGCTCCACACCCGTTTGTGCCAAGCGCAAAGGAGCGGCAACAGTGCGATAAACATACCCTCCCAAAATACCCGAGAAAAGCAAGAGCAGCAATCCAGATACAGCCAACAAAAGCTTTGGACTGACCCGCCGCCGGAGATCAATCAGCAAGTACTGACCGACCAGCGTGACAAGACAGCCGGCAAAAACCAGCAGCCAGAGCCTGTCCCCCTGCCCCGCTAAAGCCGCCCGGCCGGCAAGAGGTGTCAGACCAATGGCCAGAGCCGAAACTAAGCCGATAAAAAGCGCCGCATCCAAACGTTTGGTCCGCGGCATTAGCACCACATACAGCAGAGAAAAAACAGGGATAATCGCCCAGCCGCCTCGGGAATAAGTCAAAATCGCGGTAATCAGCAACAAAAATGCTGCCACGGCGTAAAACTGCCTTAACTTCCAGGAAGCCGTCTGCCAAAGCCCAAGACAAACGAGGAATGCGCCTGTCAGATAAGCCGCCAAGCTGTTAGGATACTGGATAGTGGAATAGATCCGGCCACTCACATAACCGCCGACCACTTCCCAGGTGCCGGCGGCGGCGCCTAGCCCGAGCACCGCCACGCCGAGTGCACTGAGCAGCAGAACATTTAAAAGTAAAAGTCCGGCCCCTTTTCTCACCTGACCAAGCTGCGCCACAAGCCAATAGACCAAAAAATAATTGCTTACTTTAAGAAACTCCTGAATCGCTCCGCGGCTGTTAATCGCGACCGTGAAAGAAAGCACATAAGCAAGCACAAAAGCAAAAATGATGTAATCCAACGGTTCCCGCAAGAAAGTAAACTCCCTGCGCTGATATTTAACAGCCCACCATAACATAAAAATAGCATAAGTCAAAAGGTGGGTGGGAAGCTGCTCCCTTGTAAAGAACATGGCGCGCATATACGGAGGGTAAAAAAGCAAAACACACAAAGCAATAAAAGCAAAGAGAGCAAACCCTTGGAACAAAACGGGCTGTTCCATAATGTCCTGAACCAAGCGGACTTTGCGACCATCGTTAACTTGCACTGCTAGTTTTGGCTGCTGCTTTTCACGACTCTTTTTGCCCATATCTGCTCCTATAAATTGTATTTGTATTTCCTTTCGACAAACCCGCGCTTATTTCCTGCCGGACTGCCCACTACTTTTTTGCAGTCTCTCCCCGAATTGAACAGCCGCAAATATTAAAAAAACATTCCAGGGCAAAAGGCGAAGTCTGATATTGGCTCCGATATTAGCGCTAAATAAGGCAATCGCGCCTATCAACAATAAGGAAATGAACAACAGGAAACCGGCTTCTCCACTCCTGCGAGTTAACAGGCGCCAGATGCCTTTAGCCCAAATAGGTATAAACAGCAGCATCGGCAATGATTCCACCAGGCCGACGGCCACCACCGGACTCCGTAATTGCCAAATAAAAGGTCCAAACATGGCCGTAAAGAAACTATAGGCATAAGTCCACAGAAAGCCGTGAATGCTGGTAAAATCAACTGTGACACCGATGGCGCTCCCACCGATGGCGTAGACTTCCTCCCGGAACGACTCTACCGTTACCGGTTCAACAAACATGACAAGATAGCGCCAGGCAAACGGTCCCCAGTCTGCCAACCATGGAGCAACCAGTGCCCCAAAAAGGCTGACCAGAACGGTTGTGGCTGTTTGGCGGTAATACAGCAGGTATAGCGTGAATCCGGTCGCCAGCGCAAAGGCGGCATAAGGGCGAAAGGCATAAAAGAGAGTCAAAGCAAGCCCATAGCCAAACCAGGGCCATACTCCCCTGTATCCTCTGATAATCCGCAAGGCAAAATAAATAGCTGCAATTCCTAAAAATACGACCAAGGAGTCCCTTAACAACTGGGTGGAATGAAATACGGCAGACGGGTAAATTGTCAAAAACAAGCCGGCTAGATTGACAGGGTGACGCAGTTCACGCCAATTATATGGGCGTTCGGCTGTAAGCTCACGCGCAATTAGCACGCCAATACTAACAATCAGGCTACCGAGCGCAATATTGAGCAACTTGCCGGCGACAAGACTGGGACCAAACACGGAGAACAAGGCTGACAGCACATACGGATAGGGGCAAAATATTCTCTCTGGCGTGATGCCGGCGAGCAGCGACTGAGCCTGACTCCAAAACACCCGGTCGTCTGAACCAGAGGCTAAGGGATAAAATCCGGCAAAACCCTGGGCCTCGGAATAAAGATGTAGCACTGTGCCGGCCAACAAGCGTACCGCCAAAGCAATCAGCAGCCAAAGCAAAGCCGGTCTGTTAAATATTTCACCAATTCGCGCCAAAGAACCTGACTGTGGGCAAACCTTAGCCCCCACTACCCTTCCCCCCCTCCTGCGCAGCCCTGCCGCCTTTCAGAGCCAGCACCTCTCTGTATAGTTTATCATACATGGAAGCAGTATGGAGCAAATCAAAATTTTCCTGAATACGCCGCCTTGCCGCCGCCCCTAACAAGCTCCTGCTCTCGGCGCTCATCTCCAGCAGTTCACCGCAGGCTTTTGCCAGTGCTTCCGGATTCGCAGACATCGCCACCCGGCCTGTATCGCCCACAAGCAACGCAGAATCACCCACATCAGTCACCGCGCAAGGCACAGCGCAAGCCATTGCCTCCCCCACTGCCAAGGGGAATGCCTCCCCTAAAGAAGAAGAAACGGCAATATCCAGTGCCGCCAACAGACGGGGCACATCGTCCCGTTGCCCCAACAAATGGCAGCGACTGCCGATTCCCGCTGCTTCTATCCACCCCGCCAGTTCGGCGTTTTCCCGGACAACCCCCTGACCGCAGAGCAAGAACTGTGCCTCAGGAAATCGGGCACTGACTATTGCCGCAGTCTGCACAAAATTACCATGGTCTTTTTGCCGATCGAAACGCCCTACCAAACCTGTTAAAAGCGCCGTATCAGAAATGCCTAATTCCCGACGCACAGACAGCCTTGCACTCTCATCCGGCTGAAAAGCCGCTAGGTCAAAGCCATTATGGATAACTTGCAGCTTTTCTGCGGCATAACCGAGTTCTGCATGTAGCCGACGCGAAGCTTCCGCGCAGCAAACAATACGGATCGGCAAATAACGGGACAGCCGGGCACACGCCATAGCCGTCCAGATGGTGGTGCGCTTATTTGCCTGCAAAGCAAGATTGCTATGGTGCACACCCCAGACGACCGGGAAGCCTCCAACCAGCCTGGCAGCTATCCCGCCCAACAAATCAGCGTGATACATCCAGGTCTGTATCAGATCAGGCCTACTCTTACGCAAAGAGCGGGAAAGACGCCAGACGGCCAGCGGCTTAGGTACACCGCGTTTCATGCCCATAGCCCGTACCGGCACACCTAAGGCCTGGATTTTCTCACCCACCGGACCAATGTCAGTCAGCGAGACAACCTCAGCAGAAAAGTTATCCCGCTCCATACAGGAAAGCAGCTTATAGAGCATGTTTTCTGCGCCGCCCACATCCAAGCCGGTTATGATGTGTAGTACCTTAATACGATCCATTTTCACCAAGAACCTCCAAATACTGGCCGGCTATTTTGTCCACGGCAAAATCCATCGCTCGCTGCTGCAGAGCCTGCGTCTCCCGAGGCAAAGCCAATACCGACATAATACTCTTTGCCATGCTTTCCGCGTCGCCAACGGGGACGAGCGAGCCATACCGGCCGTTTTCCAAAATTTCTGCCGGCCCGCCGGGGCAATCGGTGCTAACGACCGGACAACCGCAAGCCATAGCCTCCACCAGCACGTTGCCAAATCCTTCCCAAGCCGAAGACAGCACAAATACTGCCGCGCGGCTCATATAAGCAAAAGGATTATCCACAAAACCGGGCAAAACAACATCTCTCTCCAGTCCCAGCTCCTGCACCAGCTTCTCTAGGTGAAGCCGCTCCTCGCCTTCACCCAGAATCAGCAAACGGGCAGCTTGCTCTTGACGCAACAGTGCAAAAGCACGAATCAGAGTTTGAAAATCTTTTGCCGACGTTAAACGTCCTGCCGCCAAAATTACCGGTTGTTCATTAGGAGCAAACCAAGAAAAGGCAACAGGCTCCCTTGCTTTGTCAGAAATTTCCAGAATCGGCACCGGGTTGTAAACCACCCGGGTCTTCTCAGGAGGCAATCTGCCGAAATCAGCTAAATCTTTCGCTACACCTTGCGAAACGGCAACAACTGCCGCAGCGCGGGGATAAAAATATCGAACCAAAAAAAGCGCCAACCGGTCCCGGCTTGTCCCTCCTTGCGAAGTAAGGTGCAAAGTGCTATGCACGCTTACGGCTACCCGGGTAGGCATAAAAGAAAGCCATTTTGCCAAAAGCGCAACAATGTTGGCATGCTCCAGAGCAGAAAGCAATACCGCCGGTCTTTCCCGCCGCAGATAACGCACTAAGGCAGGTAAACTCGTCAATATTCGGGAAGCCTGCAGGTCCACAAGACGTACCTCCGGCGGCACTTGCTCAAGGTAGGGCCCGCTCGCCTTGGCTAAAACTAAATCCACAGCCAGGCCCCGTTTGGCAAAAGCTTGCGCTAAAAGCAGTATTACCCGTTCCGCCCCACCGCCTTGGAGAGAAGGAACAAAAAGCGCAATTCTTCCGCCCATTCCTGCATCACTCCTTTGTTCATGCCTAACAAATTTCCTGCCCTGAAAATAGCATCTTCCATCCTGACAAATTCCCCTCTCCCTGCGGGAGAGGGCTAGGGTGAGGGCCAGCTGAGGCGTATTTTCATCCTTCTGATGGTGCCGCAAGCGGCATGGGGTTCTACCCTGAAAATAGCATCTTCCATCTGCTTGGGCGGGTTTGAAACCCGCCCCTACGTGGTACGAGCGAGGACATAAGTGTTCCCTTCTGCCATCCCAACAATTCCCCTCTCCCTGCGGGAGAGCAACCGGGCGAACACGCAGGTTCGCCCCTACAGCACCCTTCCCGGCTATTACCCTCTCCCTGCGGGAGAGGGCTAGGGTGAGGGCTAGCTGAGGCGCATTCTCATCCTTCTAATGGTGCCCCCGTCTTTATGGGAGCATGGGTGTCTACCTTAAAAATTATACCATCTCTCTCACGAGGCGAAAAGCTTGGCTGATGTATTCCAAGTCCTCCCGGCTCAAGTACTGATGGCAACCAAGATAAAAACCGCTGCTGCCGACATAATCAGCAGTAGGCAGCTTTTTTGCGTACTGTTGCTGCAAATAACTATACGCCGGCTGCTGGGTCGGGATACAGCCAAACAATGGACGGGTTTCCACTCCGTGCTGTTCCAAGCTTTGCATCAATTCTTTTCTGTTGATGGCATTATTCTTGATGACAATCGGATATGCTAGGTAACTTACATCTTGGGAGTAAAAAGGCAACTGAAAAATGTCTGCATAGCACTGTAGTTTTTCATTTAGAAAAGCTACATTTTCTTGTCTTGCCTTGATGATGGCCTCAGCTTTTTTTATCTGCGGGATGGCTAAAGCTGCCTGAAACTCAGTTGTCTTAAAATTAAAACCGATATATTCATGCGTAAACCTTGGATCAAAGGGAGCATTGCGATATGGGCATCTCCCTTCACTCCGCAGACAAACAGTGCATGCGCAAGTCCTGCCGTTAGCCTTAATCCTCTTCATCAGTTGGCCGATCTTCGCATCGCTCGTTACTACAGCGCCCATCTCTCCCACCTGAATATTGTGGGCAATATAGAATGAGTAATCTGCCAGCAGAGAGAGCGAGCCCACTTTCTTCCCTTTGTATAAGGAGCCGTGAGCCTGTGCCGCATCTTCAAAGACAATCAAATCATACTTTTCTGCAAGAAAATTTATGGCATCCATATCATTTGGGTAACCCATTAAATGCACAGGCAGAATTGCAGCATACTCATCCGGGTCATCCGTCTTCAATAAATCGGCAATTTGATTGACATCCAAAGAAAAAGTTGCCGGGTCGATATCAACATAGACAGGCTCCATCCCTAACAGAACTATGGCATTGGTAGTCGCCACATAAGTCACAGGCGAAGTAATAATTTTTGCACCTTTTTTTATTTTCGGGAATCGCTCGTCCGCTAATAGGGCGGATAGCCCGACTAATAAGGCAGAAGTACCTGAATTTACAGCGACACAATAATCTGTCCCGATATATTCAGACCAAAGCGCTTCAAACTGTTTTACTTTTAATCCCTCTGACAGCCTACCACTCTCTAAAACATCATTGACGGCCTTTTTTTCATCTTCACCTATTACCAAGTCTCCGATTCTTACCCTTCTCATTTGCCGCTTACCGCCTCATCATAATGTTCTATGAACCAGCAAAAGGTTTTATGCAAACCTTCTCGCAGGGAAATACTTGGTGACCAGCCATGCTGCCGCATGATGGCGACATCCAGTAATTTTTGCGGCATGCCGTCAGGCTTGTCAGCATTAAAAAATAAGTTCCCCTCATAGCCTGTCACAGCTTTAATAATTTCTGCTAATTCTCTGATAGAAACATCACTGCCTGCCCCAACGTTCAAAATCTCTCCGCCCACTAAATTTTCCATAAAAAAGAGACACGCATCCGCCACGTCGTCAACATACAAAAATTCTCTCTTGGCGTTGCCTGTGCCCCAGATTTCCACGGTTGACAAGCCTTTGATTTTCGCCTCAGACATTTTTCTGATTAATGCTGAAATCACATGGGAAGAATTCAAGTCAAAACTATCGCCGCTGCCATAAATATTTGGGAAAATCAGCGAAAAGAAAGCACTGCCGTACTGACGATGATAAACCTCAGCCATTTTCATGCCGCAAAGCTTTGCCAATGCATAAGCTTCATTAGTCGGCTCCGGTTTGCCGTCCAGCAGATATTCTGTTTTCATCGGTTGCAGACTAAGTCTTGGGTAAGCACAGGAACTGGAGACATACAATAATTTTTTAACTCCAAATTTATAGGCAGCATGCATCACATTGCTTTGGATAAGGATATTATCGTAAAAAAAAGCTGCCGGAGCGCTGATATTTGCCATAATCCCGCCTACCTTAGCGGCTACCAAAAAGACGTACTCCGGCTTCTCTTCTTGGAAAAAGGCTTCCACATCAGACTGCCTGCGCAAATCCAGTTCCCGGCTCGTGCGCAGCAAGAGGTTAGAAAACCCGGCTTCCTGCAGTTTTCTGAGTAGTGCCGAGCCAACCAAGCCGCGATGCCCGGCAAGGTATATTTTCGCAAACGGTGAAATGCTCACCTCCCGCTAGCCTCCAATCGTTACTTTGTTAGCAGTCCAGTCGATGCCCTTGTCCTGCAACAGTTTTTTCCCTTCTCCCATGGGACTTAAACCAAGCAGTTCCATATCGGCGTCAACCATTATCTTTGCCAGCTCCATGAAGGTTATCTTCGGCTCCCAGCCCAGTTTTTTCTTGGCCTTGGAAGCATCGGCAAGCAAAAAGTCAACTTCTGTCGGGCGAAAATAATTCGAGTCTATTTCAATCAAAGTATTACCCTGTCTTAAAGCCGTATTCGCCGTCAGGCTATCCTTCAACGAACGAATAATGCCCTTTTCAGCGACACCTTGACCCTGCCACTCAATTTCAATGCCGGCATACTTAAAGGTCAGTTCCACAAACTCCCTAACGGTATGGCTTTCGCCTGTGCCGATCACATAATCGTCGGCTTCATCCTGTTGCAGCATCAACCACTGGCAGACGACATACTCTGGAGCAAAGCCCCAGTCTCTTTTTGATTCAAGATTGCCCAGATAAAGCTTCTCCTGCGTCCCAGACAGAATATTAGCAATAGCCCTGGTGATTTTTCTTGTTACGAAAGTTTCCCCACGGCGTGGCGATTCATGGTTGAAAAGAATCCCGTTGCAGGCAAAAAGATTATACCCTTCCCGATAATTTACGGCCATCCAATAGGCATAAACCTTGGCCGCCGCATAGGGGCTGCGCGGATAGAACAGGCTTTGCTCGTTCTGGGGCGGAGCCGTTGCCCCGAACATTTCCGAAGATGATGCCTGATAAAACTTTGTCTTTATGCCGCTTCTCCTGACCGCCTCCAAAAGCCTTGTCGTGCCAAGCGCTGTGATATCGCCGGTGTACTCAGGCATATCAAAACTGACCCGCACATGACTCTGCGCGCCCAAATGATAAATCTCAGCAGGGCGGATATTATAAACCAGATTTGTCAACTGTCCCGCATCAGCCAAATCTCCGTAGTGCAAAAACAGTCTGGCCTTGGGGTCATGCTTGTCTACAAAGACATGATCAATCCGCCCGGTATTAAAAGTGCTCGCCCGGCGGATAATCCCGTGAACCTCATATCCCTTGCTTAGCAAAAATTCAGCCAGATACGCCCCATCCTGCCCGGTAATACCGGTAATTAAGGCTGCCTTAGTCATGTATCATTCTCCCTTCACACTTTTAATGTCAGACTAGCGATAATTTCCGCTGTGATCGTCTCAGCAAAATTCTCTGCACTAAACAAATGCATGGCATCACTCTTGACAAACTTCTCAATGGCAGCAAGATACCCATGATATTCTGCCGTAGACATCGTTTTAATATATTTATACAGTTCCTCATAACTTTTGAAGTTTCTTTTGTCAATGAACGTACTTGCCGGTATAAAATCAGTAACATTTGGTGCGCCCCAGTAAACTGGCACACAACCGGCAAAAAAGCAGTCAAAAATCTTTTCGGTGATATAGCCCGGAATTTCCTTGGCGTTTTCATAGCAAATTGCAAACTTATAATCTTTTAATATTTCAGCTTTCGTTTCAACTGTTCCTTTGTACGAAGGATATTTTTTGGCCAGCAACCTTGTCAGCGGCTTAATTTTGTTTAGCCTGTTGATAATTCTGCCTTTGAAAACATATTTATCCCATCCCATGCCGTATAAGTCAAATTCCTCCGGGTGATACCGTTCAAACCAACGGATGGCATTAATCCTTTCAGTATATAATTCCAGCGGATGTCTCATAGTTTTGTTGCCTGCTATCAAAGTGCAGAGTTTATTCTTTTCATTTAGATCAAAATCTAAATTCGCGGGAATTTTGTTGGGCCAACAATATTTTAGATATCTTGTCCCATCGACCCACTGATCGTTCCAGGTAAAAATTTTCTTAAAGTATTTATGATTCTCTTTTACCCAATTGTCCGGGCGAATAAGCCCCGATTCTAAGATAATCAAAAAACTGTTTTGTTTCAATAATACAGATTTATCCCTAAAAACAGGCATTTCGTTGTATATAACAAACTGAGCTTCGTTAACATTATTAATATCCTGCGTGGCTAAAGCAAAATCCCGGGTTGCCAGCTTTTCTCTCAGTAAAGAATAGTGATAAAGACAATTGTCTCTGTTGGCAAAAGCATCGTTAAGGTCAAATATTTTGTTATCTTTATAAAATCCCACATAAAGAACTGCCTTTTTCATCTAAGCTCCTCAAACACTTTCTTAATTCTTTTTTCAAAAGTATAATCCTTGGACCGCTTATATCCAGATAAGCAGATTGCTTTTCTTTCCTGCTCATTGTTTAAATAATATTCAATCTGCATCGCCAAATCTTCCAGGCCGGTATAAATAGCAATTTCTTTTCCAATTGTATAGTAATCCTCTATGCCTGGGGCGTAATTAGTCACTTGAAAGCCACCATAACAAGGTATCTCAAAATTTCTCGCTTTTATTTGCTCTATCCTTTTTTGACTGCTCAAATATTCCTTGACGCTTTGCCAAGAAGACAACAAATATCTAAAATCGCTCTGTACACTATTTGATAAGTTCAGGCTAATTTTGGAGCGCAAAAAAATATCTTTGATTATTGCATAGCTGACCGATCCCTCATGCCAACCGTTACCAAAACATGTAACGCGATATCCTTTTTTGTTCAAATAGTCTATTATCCAGGCTCTGGTTGGATTTTTGCCGCCTACAAATGAAACGTCATATTTGTATTCAATATTGTCAAAATCAATATTCTCCACATAATCACCCGCACCCCATTGTGAGAGGATTACATTTTTTATGCCAAGCTGCTGATATTTCATTAAGCTATACTTATCAGTTGTGATGGAATATGTAAGTATTGGGGCTATAAATCTTGTAAAATTCTCAAAGCGCCATTGGTCATCACAAAACCAGTTTACAGTAGTATAATTTTTCGACAAACATTCAATTGTTTTTTTTGTCACTTCGTCTCTCATCAAAATGAAAAAAATAATGTCCGGATTATTCTCTGCTGCAAATTCCAATATGTTGTTTTGCAGTTTTTGCTTATCCTCCCAATAACCGTGATCTTCAAGCCAAAAAGGTATTACATTCCCACTGACTTGCTGCAAGGCCGGGAGAAAGGCTGTTTTTTCCAAGGACTCGCCTCTCTCTTTAATCCCGTAATCGTATTTTAAAAATGCGGCCATTATTTTCATAGTACGCCTCGTTTCGGCAATAATCTTTGTAAGCTTCTTGCCAAACATTGCCCCAAGCCAAACTTAAACAACGCTACACTTATGGCGGCAAAAAGCCAGTAGACCAAAACCTTCTGCGCGCCCACACCTCCGCCGGCTCCGCCGAACCCCCAGAACATACTAGCTGAAAAAGTTTCTATCAGCAGCCTTTTTGCCTCCGACGACTGACTTTTAAGCAGATAATTTTTGGCACATCTTACTCTGTCAATATTTTTTGCCAGTTCATATTTAACTAAAGCTTTAGCGGAAAAATTAGATTCGGCCTGCCTTGATAAATAGTAATCCATTACCTCAAAATAGTCAGCGCGTTCAGTGCGCAGACAGGCAAACTGGTAACTCCCCTGTTCAATGCTGAAGCGATAACTCATTAGTTTTTCCTGTAGAATTACAATCGGGTGAGTCGCCAAAATCCGCAGCCACATATCCAAATCTGCGGATGTTCTGAATTTCTCCACATTAAAAGGCATCAATTCCTTATATAGCTCACTTCTAACCATGGCGCTCGGGCAGACTAAGAAGTTCAGACTTCCAAGTATTGCCTCAAATATCTCGCGAAAAAAATAGCTTTCTTTGCTCATTAATTCAAGCGGCAAGTTACTCTCGCCGATTATTTCCCCACGGCTGTTAATAAAATTGGCCAGAGTAAAGACCGCCCCGACAGCCGGGTCTTTCTGAAAAGCTGCCACCTGTTTTTCCACCATCTCCGGCAGATACAGGTCGTCAGCATGGAAAAGGGCAATATATTCACCGCTCGCTGACTGCACCGCCCTGCTAAAGTTTCTTTCCGCCCCAATATTGACTTCGTTCCGGTAGATTTTTAGTCTGGGATCACTAAACTCACCCAATAATGACGGGGTATTATCTGTAGAGGCGTTATCAAAGACAAGTATCTCCGTATTTCGGTAGGTTTGTCCAAGGATTGAGCAGAGAGTCTGCGTTATTGTTTTCTCCGCGTTATAAACGGGTAGACAGATGCTAACCAGCGGATGTTGTTCTCTTGCCACGCCATCGGTGCGACTCATTTGCCGGCAGCCCCCTCGCCTTTCATGAATCCAGATTAACTAATAACACTGTTCCACTGTTCTCCCGATTGTATCACGCTCAAAGGTAAGCCCCTGAGAAACGATTATAATTGTTTTCTGATCCACTTATGCTGGATCAAGAATTTGCTTCTCTTATAAAAATTCCTTAATAACGGAATCTTGTACAATTCCCACACAAGTTTATAAAAAATACTTGGCAGAAGAAGCAAAGCTAAATCTCGTATCCAAAAAGAAGGATAGTGAGCATAATGCTTTACTATCTTTCCCAATAAAAGTCGAGTAACTGAAAGACCCTCTAGTTTGCAACCAATTATTGTCATAGGTAAACTATGAAGCATGACATTAAGCGCTTCTCTGGTAGAGTGTGTGCTATATCCAAGTTTTGGACACTCGCGAATAATCTTTATGAGTTCGCATCCATATATTAGCTGAATACCATCCCTTTTCCAGCGGAGTCCTCCCGATCTTAGCAGAACATAAGGAAAAGACACATAGTAGGATGGGTGGCCGGGAAGAAGAGAAAGCATTGTACCATAATGTATCCAGTTGGTTCCTATATAAAACTCTGAGTTTGTCTGCTCCCAAAGAGCTCTACGTATGACATTGGAGGATACAAAAACCGGAGCGATTTTTACAACGGCCAAGAACCTATCGGCGTTCTCACAGTAAAGATCATTCTTCTTTTCCAGCACTCTTTCTTTAAGACATTTCCTCAAATCGCTGCTATAGACCGCGTAATTAATGAAGACTACTGCCAAATCACTATGAGCCTGCAACACACTCATAACTTTGCGAATGCCCCCGGCAGCTATCTTGTCATCATCACTGAACAGCCAAACATATTCTCCTTTCGCCCTCCTGACCGCCAGATCAAAATTTCGATCAGCCCCAACATTCTCATCATTGCAAAAATAACGTATCAACGGATACATCGCCTGATATTCCCGGATAATCTCCGCCGTACCGTCGGTTGAGGCATTGTCGGATACGACAATTTCCACGCCCTCTTCAAGCTGTGAAACGATGCTGTCGAGAGTTTCGCGGATGGCCTGAACACCGTTATACGTCGGAATAGCTATGGACAATTTAATTTCCATCGCCGACACACCCCTACTCATGTGCTTTCCATCTCGAGCGGCTTGACAAACGGTTCCATCTCCGTGATTGGCCGTCCAAAAGCTATCTTTGGATAAGTATTGGTATAAACATCAACCATCACTTGCAAGAGAAAAGGTGTTTTTGGGTCCTGCCACATTTTTTCAAGAGCTTGTGGCACTTCAGATTGGTTGCTTACAGTGCAGGTGGCAATCCCATAAGCACCTGCTACTTTAGCAAAGTCGGGAGCTGAATAACCCCAGTAAGTAGACTGATAGCGCTCCTCGAAATAGCTCTGCTGGAATTGGCGAACCATACCATAACACAGGTTATTGATGACGACCATCTTTACCGGCAGTTGATGATGGGCTATGGTTTGCAACTCCTGAATATTCATTTGAAAGCCACCATCGCCGGCAATCATCACTGCCGGCTGCCCCTCGCAGGCTAAAGCCGCGCCGATAGCCGCAGGCAGAGCAAACCCCATTGCCCCCATGCCGCCTGACGTGAGAAAACGTTGGCCTTCTGCCAACTTCAACGACTGCGCCGCCCACATCTGATGTTGACCCACATCGACCAAAAATGCAGACGCTAGGAGGGAGGAGGCTGACAATTGGTGCATAAACTGGTTTGGATTGATCCCTGGTATGTCTTGCAGTTCATCAGCATCAGGCCAGTTCTCCCGGAGCTTGCGAATTTCCGCAAACCAATCTTGTCTCTCGGTAAATGTTGATTCTGCAGCTAACTGTATTCCTGACTCAAAAAAAGCAGACAAATCAGCGACGATGGCTTCACAACCTTGCACACGGTTATTAATCTCACCTGCCTCAATGTCCACATGATAAACAATACGGCTACCTTTAAACGCTTCTGTTTCCGAACCTGTTTGCCGAACGTCAAGCCGACTGCCCAATACCAATAAGAAGTCTGATTTGCCAATAGCAATATTAGCCCAACGATTCCCATAACTGCCTATGGTTCCTACTCGCAGCGGATGAAGACAAGGCAGCAAATCTACAGCCATCAACGAATTTACAGCCGGTACATTAACCTTTTCCGCAAATTTCCTGAATAAATCTGTTACCCTTGCTGAACTGATCCCGCCGCCTGCCAAAATCAGAGGCCGTTTAGCAGCACTTAAGGCAGCCAGTAATTCCTCAATTTTTGCAGGATCTGGACCTCTCTGATGTGAAGCCTGCAAAAAATTTATCTCCGTGCCGGAGATTTGCGCCCTTTGCACATCCATAGGAATGTCAATCAGCACCGGCCCACGCCTGCCTGATAAAGCTATAGTGAACGCTTTTGCCAATAGTGATGGTATCTCTTCGGGCGACTGCACGCACCAAGCTGCCTTAGTAACATGGGCAGCCATGGCCACAATGTCGGTCTCCTGGAAACCTAGCTGGCGGATAGGAAGACTGCCTTTTTGCTCATGACGGTTAACCTGACCGGTGATGAAGACGGCAGGTGAGGAGTCAAAATAGCAACTGCAAATCGCAGTCATCAGATTAGTGGCTCCCGGCCCACTAGTTGCCATGGCCACGCCTGGCACCCCTGTAATACGAGCCATAGCTTCAGCCGCAAAAGCTGCTGCCTGCTCATGATGAGTGCTTACAAGCTGAATTTTACCTTGACAGTGAATTGAATCCACCAAGTGAGTGATCATTCCGCCCACCACTTCAAAGACATGGCGTACACCTTGAGCATACAAGAAACTGGCAATATAGTCTGAAACCTTCATAAGATCCTCCCTTGCCTAACTCATAGCGTCCCCCAAAGACAGGAGAATGAGCACTGATAAATCAAGAGTAACGCTAGTATCGACCACAGTTCTCCCGATACCACTCCACAGTCCGCTTCAACCCCTCATCTAAGCTTACTTGTGGCGCCCAGCCCGTAGCCTGCTGCAAGCGGGAAATATCTGCCTGCAAACACATAACCTGGTCTGGGCGATAAGGGACTGCGCCGAAGTCAAGCGTCAGACTAGGGTCAATCATATCCCGGATACGTTCAACAATACTTTTTACAGTGGCTGCCTCGCCTGAACCCAAATTGAAGACGCCTTGGGCGGCAGGCATGGTGGCAGCCTGCCAGATGGCTCTGGCGGCATCCTCAACGTACAGATAATCCCAGCGTTGCTCACCCGGGCTCAATGCCGGGCTTTGCCCTCGCAGAAGTGTCAAAATAACATAGGGAATCATGTGCTGCTGGTCATCCATGGGCCCATAAGTGGCAAGTAAGCGAAGCCAGGTAAATCCGACGTTATAAGTCTCACAAAGCTTTTGACTCAGAAGTCCCACGCTAAGTTTTGTTGCCCCGTAAAGGGTTACAGGGCGGACCGGCAATTCTTCAGTCAAAACTCCGTCACAAAGCCCATACTCGGCCTGGGAACCCAAGCAAATCCAGCGCTGGCAGCCGCTTTCAGATGCTAATTGCAGTAGCTTCAGCGTGCCAGCCAAGTTCTGTGTCACTTGGGCAGGGTCGTTACGATGGCTGCTGCCCACGCCGTACCAGCCAAGATGAAAGACCATCTCAGGCGCAAAACTTCGCACACTTGCTGCCGCTTCTTCCATGGCAGCCAAATCTCCCGGAATAATCTGCAAACGATTAAGCACATCTTTAATCCGCCATGGATCACTGGTTGGCCGGATTAGTGCGGCGACCTGATAGCCCTGTTCCAGCAATAAGCGCACCAGGTATGAGCCAATATGGCCTGTACCGCCAGTTACAAAGCATCTCATAAGAGTTTCTCCGGTATCTGCCGAAATACTTCCAGCACATACTCCAGCATGGAGGATGAAAGCCCGGGATAAACCCCAATCCAAAAGACCTGATTCATCACAAAGTCTGAATTTCTCAACTCACCTATTACCCGATATTGAACTTCTTGATAGGCCGGTTGGCGAATGAGATTTCCGCCAAATAACATCCGCGTAGCAATTTTGTGTGACTCCAGATACTGGACTACTTGATTACGGGTGAAGAGCGCTTCTGGGCGGACAGCTATCGGGAAACCAAACCAACTTGGAGCAGCACCGGGCGTTGCCTCTGGCAGAATAAAAAATTCCTCCAGACCACGCAACCCTTCATAAAGTAGCTGGAAATTGCGTTGGCGAGCCTCGATAAAGGTTGGCAACTTCGCCAATTGGGCCACGCCTATGGCTGCCTGCATATCTGTCACTTTCAGATTATAACCGTGGTGAGAATAGATGTATTTGTGGTCATAGCCAAAAGGAAGGCTCCCTAATTGCCATTCAAATCTTTTACGGCAAGTATCATCTTTGCCAGGGTCACACCAGCAGTCTCTGCCCCAATCACGAAATGAGCCAATTATTCTATGGAGTTGGGTATCATTCGTAACTAAAGCACCTCCTTCACCCATGGTGATATGATGTGCAGGGTAGAAACTAAATGTGGCTATCTGTCCAAAAGTTCCTGTATATTTTCCATGATATTTTGAGCCTAAAGCATCGCAATTATCTTCTATCAACCATAGGTTATGTTTATCGCAAAAGGCTTTTACTTTTTCAAGATCAAAAGGATTGCCCAGGGTATGAGCAATCATGACAGCCTTTGTTTTAGCTGATAAAGCTGCTTCAAGTTGAGAACAATCTATGTTGTATGTAGGCAAGACCACATCCACAAATACAGGGACCGCACCGTACTGGATTATGGGGGCAACCGTTGTGGGAAATCCTGCAGCAACAGTAATGACCTCGTCGCCTCTTTTTATGCTCCTTGCCCCCAGCTTTGGGGAAGTTAAGGCCATAAAAGCCAGAAGATTGGCTGAAGAACCGGAATTGGTAAGTAAACAGTATTCAACTCCTAAAAACTCTGCAAAATCTTTTTCAAACTTTTCCGCATATCTGCCGGCGGTAAGCCAGAAGTCAAGGGAACTGTCAACAAGGCTGATCATCTCTTTTTCGTCAAAGATTCTACCGGCATAGCTGATTTTTGACTTGCCAGGAATAAATTCTGCAGATTGAACCGGTTTGTGCACCAATTCATAGTACTCTTTTGTTTTCGCAAAAATTTCCTGTTTAAGTTGCTCCTGCCTATTCACCTTTGCGCACCCCCCAGCTTATGCTTTTGTCCACTCCGACTGCTTAGACCTTGCATCAGAAAGATAGCTTGCCAAATCGTCCCTACTGTCAATAGCGTTTTCTTCGTAATATTTCTTGTACCAGTTGACTGTTTTTTCAAAGGTCCTACTTGCATTCCAGACACTGCCCCACTTGAGATCGATATGTGCTCTAGAACAGTCCAGCCTAAGCAAATTTGTCTCGTGCATCTGCCCCGTTTGCTGCTGAATAAAATAAGCTATTTTGTGCCAGTCTTGCTTAATGCTCTCTAATACTTCTTGGACAGTAAGGGATCTCTCATCATTTGGCCCAAAGTTCCACCCTTCAGCAAACTCCTTTTTGCCTTCCAGGAGTTTTTGCCCCAACAACAGGTAGCCAGACAAAGGCTCCAACACATGCTGCCAAGGACGGGTTGCCTGGGGACTTCTTATTAACACGCTTTCATTTTTGCTTGCTGCCTTTACAATGTCAGGAATCAACCTGTCCTCTCCCCAATCACCGCCACCTATTACATTTCCTGCCCTTGCACTAGCCAGCAGGATATGGTGTGATTTGCCGTGGTCTTTCAGATTAAAGAAGGAATTCCTGTAAGAATTTGTGACAAGCTCTGCGCATCCCTTGGATGCACTGTAAGGGTCATAGCCCCCCATTGGGTCATTTTCCCGATATCCCCAAACCCATTCCCTGTTTTCATAGCACTTGTCGCTGGTAATATTGACTATAGCCCTAATAGATTCAGTTTGCCTGCAAGTTTCAAAGACATTTACCGTCCCCATAATGTTTGTCTCAAAAGTAAAAACAGGATCCTTATATGAATATCTGACAAGCGGCTGGGCGGCAAGATGGAACACTATCTCTGGCCTGTATTTATTAAAAGTTTCCGCTAATTTTCCCCTATCCCTAATATCACCAGTTATAGAAACAATATCAAGAGCCAGCAATTCAAAGTGATTAGGTGTTGATGGCAAATTAAGTGAATAACCAACAACCTTTGCTCCCAGCTCTTTAAGCCACAAAGCAAGCCATGAGCCTTTGAAGCCTGTATGCCCTGTTAGAAGCACAACTTTGTCCTTGTAGACATTGCCAAACATATTATTCCCACACCTTCCACGGTGCTTTTGTGGTGTTCCAGAGACTTTCTAATTCTATCTTATCACGCAAAGTGTCCATGGGCTTCCAAAATCCATGGTGTTTAAACGCAATCAGCTGCTCATCTTTTGCCAAGCCTTCCAGAGGTTCTCTTTCCCAGATGGTGTCATCACCCTCAATATAGTCAAAAATCTTTGGCTCTAAAACAAAAAAGCCCCCATTTATCCATGCTCCATCTCCTTTTGGCTTTTCAAGAAAGGAAATGACTTTATCATTATCATCAAGATTTAACGCTCCAAATCTGCCAGAGGGCTGGACAGATGTTACGGTAGCATCTTTGCCGTGTGAACTATGAAAGTCAAGCAGTTGCTGCAAAGGCACATCACTTACCCCATCACCATAGGTCAGCATAAATGTTTCGTTACCGACATAAGGGGCAATTCGTTTAATGCGCCCACCCGTCATTGTGTTCAAACCTGTGTCTATCAAGGTAACTTTCCAGGGTTCCGCCTTATGACTGTGAACGATTCGCTCATTACTGTTTCTAAAGTCAAATGTCACATCGCACTGATGAAGAAAATAATGCGCGAAATATTCCTTGATAAGATACCCTTTGTAACCAAGGCAAATGACAAAATCATTAAAGCCATAATGTGAATAAGTTTTCATGATATGCCACAGAATCGGTTTGCCACCAATCTCTACCATGGGTTTTGGCCTAAGATCAGTCTCTTCGCTTATCCTAGTCCCTGCCCCACCGGCAAGAATAACTACTTTCATCAAATATGCACCTCGCTCTGCAGGTTATCTAGCTTCATTCTGCATTTAAAAATTTTTAGCTTGTTCGACACTGAACTTCTTGAGCCATGCCCTGTCCCTCTGCCTGTATTCGACGAAAAACGGGCAATTCCTTTGTCTAAAATGCCACAAGTTTCCACCATCCATCAAACAGGGTAAAGATTAATCCACCTGTTTTGCCAAGTCATGTTTAATGCTTTTTATGCGAGATCTAAGGAAGAGGCCTAAAAGAATTATTGGCCTTAGAATCATTAAAATTATCCACTGAATTCCAAAAAAACTGATGTGCTCAAAAAGCAAACTTCTGAAAATAGCAAACTGTATTGGAGAATGTTTCATGTTTCTGGCTACTCTAAACCAATTAGCAGACCACCAAGACTTAATAAAAGGTTTCCTTAGACCTTCTTCCAAATTATTTACTAAATGAGTAAATCCAAAAAAGGAATGATTATAAACTATAGCCTCTGCTGATGGCAACGGTTCATGGGGATAAAATAGCTCATCTCTCAATATTCTGCAAACTCCTGCCATTTTGCCTTTTGTACTTTCAAATAGAATTGCCATGTGCGGAAAGCAACTTAGTAAATTATCATACCCGGCTCTTATATTTGGTCGAACAAAGGAAGATTTATAGACAACCAGACTGATTAAACCCATTCCGTCGTTAATATGCTTCACTAACCAAGGTTGATCTGCTTTCAGGAAATTTTCTGTTTCGCTCAGGTTGTGTACTACATATAAAAAATCTGGCTCATATTTTTTTAACCAATCTAGGACTTTCTCCACAGCTCCAGGTTTTAGTAAGTCATCGTCACTTAGGATCCACAAATATTCTGCCTTGTCGCAAAATAAAAACCCATTAACAATATTAGGGTTGGCACCTAAATTAGAACAATGCTTTCGGTACTCAAAATTACTTTGTTCGTTGCAAAAATCCATCACCTTCAAATATTCCTCTTGGGCTGAAGCATTATCACTGACCACAACCATAAATTCATCTTTTTTTGTAACAGATTTCAAGACTTCAAGCTGCTCCATTAAAGATTCGTATCGGTTCCAAGTAGGGATATAGATTAACAATTTCATAAGAATAATTATCCCCCTTTCTATTTTGAATTCTCCAGAAATATCCTTTACAAATCTACGCACTAAAGTTCTGCAGATTTATCCTTAGCAACAGTACTATCCGAAACTATCCTGTCTTACCAGGCAACAGCTTCTCCCTCACTCGACGACTTAACCAAACCAGTTCCTCAGTCCGCAGCAGGGCAGCAGTAACAAAGTAAACCGCTCCCCCCAAGCTAATCAGGCCACCCACCTGCAGTAGTTGATGGGCAAAAATAGTCGCATCAAAAAAAGCGGCGGAATAACCATAAGCAACGCTTACTGCTATTCCCATCAGCAAAGAGGCTAAAGCAAACTTGCCTACAGAACGAAGCATGCGCCGCCCGTCTAGATGCCCCAGACGACGGCGCAAAGTAATCGCCAGTAAAATACAGGTGACTGTGCCGGCGATGGAAGTGGCCAGCGCCAAGCCGGCATGCGCCATATAGCCTACGAGAATCAAATTAAGGATAATATTTAACCCTACTGAAAGCAGACCCAGCTTAATCGGGGTAGCAGTATCCTGCAGTGCAAAATATACACTGGAAAGCATGGCGCTTGCGGCGTGGGCAAGAATACCGAGAGAATAATAAAACAGAGCCACCGAAGTCAAATTTGTGGCTGCCGCATCAAAGGCGCCTCGCTCAAAAAGCAGTCGGACGATGGGTTCGTCAAGAATTAATAAGCCAACAACCAGAGGAAAAATGATAAACCAAAGCATGCGTAACCCCTCTGAAAAAATACGGCGCAACTCGTGCATATTTTTGAGAGCCGCCTGTTCTGCCAGGAAAGGATAAGCAGCCGTAGTCGCGGAGGCTACAAAGATCCCCATTGGTAAACCGACCAGCCGGTCAGCAAAATTCAGCGCGGAAATACTGCCTTCCGTCAAACCGGAAGCAAGGCTCCTGTCTACCAGCAAATTAATCTGGCCGGCAGCCGAACCGATAATTATGGGGAGCAGCAGCAAGCCGATTTTTTTTGTGCCGGGGTGGCGCAAGCCGCACATAGTCGGCTGATAAAGTTTCTTCTGTTGAGACAGAGGAACAAAAAGGATCAGCAGATTGGCAGCCAAGCCGACTAAAGCTCCAATGGCTAGGCCACTAATACCAAGTGCACCGCCCAAGAATAATGTGCCGCTAATCATGCCGAGATTATGCAAAAGGCCGGCAAAAGCCGGATAGGTAAAATGATGATAGGAACGGAGCAGTGCATTCGCAATGCCAATAAGTCCGTTCAAGATAATGACGGAAGAGAGCAGGCGTGATAGGTCAACTGCCAGCCTGCCAGCTTCCGGCGCAAGACCGGGGGCGACTAGGGCAATAAAAAAAGGTGCTGTCAGAAAATATATAATGGCAGCGATGAAAAGAATAAGTGCCGCCAAATTAATCACGGCGTTCCCTATGGCCCAGGCTTCTTTCTCACCGCTCTGAAGACGATACTCGGTAAATACGGGAATAAAAGCGGTGGCTAAAGCACCGATCACAATACTGGAGATCGCCATGGGAACAATTAATGCCACCAGATAAGCGTCTGTCTGCGCCGTAGCTCCAAATTGGTAAGCGATGGCTGTTTCACGGACAATGCCGAGAACACGGCTTAATGCAGTGCCAATCACAAGCAATAACGCCGCCGTTCCCATCCCTTGTCTGCTGAAGCCCAAAATTTAGCCTCCCCTCACCACCGTTTTGTCATAAGTTATCATTTAATGAAATTTACTTTCGCTCAGCAGCATTTAAACTTCCTTGATTTCCTCTTTTTCACACCGGCCATAAATATCATTAATGCGCACAATATCATCTTCACCCAGATAGTCGCCGCTTTGCACCTCAATCATCACCAGATCGATCAGACCAGGGTTTAGCAGCCGGTGCTCATGTCCGGCCGGAATGTAAGTAGATTCGTTCGTGTTCACGTACTGTTCGCTATTGTTGTTTACGACTTTGGCCATGCCGCTGACGACGATCCAGTGCTCACTGCGGTGGTGGTGCAACTGCAGGGAGAGCGAAGCGCCGGGTTTAACGACAATGCGCTTGATTTTAAAGCGGGAGCCTTCTTCCAAAACAGTATAAGTGCCCCAGGGGCGATAAACGGTGCGGTGCAACCTGTGGGCCTGGTGACCTTTGACTTTTAGTTCAGCGAAAATATGTTTGACATCCTGGGCGCAAGACCGCTCGGCAACCAGCAGCGCGTCGGGAGTGTCGACAATGATTAGGTTTTGTGCGCCTACCGCAGCCACGAGACGCTCGTCGCTCCTGATATAGCAGTTGGCGGTGTTGTAGAGTAGCGCTTCGCCCTCCACCTGATTCCCTGCGGCATCGGTCGGAACGAGATCTCCCAAGGCGCTCCACGAGCCGATATCGCTCCAGCCGATCTCGCAGGGGACGACCGAAACATGGCGAGACTTTTCCATCACCGCATAATCAATGGAGATGCTAGGAACCTCTTGAAAGTATTCGGGATTAAGTTCAAGCTGCCTGAAGTCTTTGCCTGCGGCAGAGCGGGATTGTTCGCTACATTTTCTGGTGGCTGCAAGAACAGCCGGACAGTGCTCTGCCATTTCCCGTAGTATTGTACCGGCAGTAAAACAGAACATGCCGGAGTTCCAAAGGAAGCGGCCGGTTTGCAGATAGCCTTTGGCTTCCTCAAGCGAAGGTTTTTCGACAAACCGCTGTACAGTATTTCCGTCTGCCTCGATGTAGCCGTAACCGGTTTCCGGGGAGTTAGGCCGGATGCCAAAAGTAACAAGCTTTCCTTGTTGCGCTAATTCTGCCGCCTGGGCGACGGCGTTCGCAAAGGCCGGCTGGTCGGCAATCAGATGATCTGCCGCCAAGATTAGCATGAAAGCATCTTCGCCGTAGCTATCAGCAACCTGCAGCGCCGCGGCAGCAACGGCAGCGGCGGTATTGCGCCCGAAAGGCTCCAGAATGAATGATGTCGCTAGCTTATCCTGATTAACTTCATGGAATTCGTCTTCGGTTTTAAAAAACAGCTCGCGGTTGGTAACAGTGAGAATTTCCTTAACGCCTGGCAAAAAGGCACTGCGCAAAAAGGCCTTTTGCAATAAGCTTTGCCCGTCTGCCAAACGGATGAAGGGTTTGGGATGCAATTCACGAGAAACAGGCCAAAGCCGCGAACCGGCCCCACCACAAAGAATCGTTGGTATCAAGACCATAGACAAACCGCTCCCTAATCCTAAGTTTTCTATAGGTTTTCCCTACCAGACATAAGGCCTAAAACCGAAAGTATGGCGGGAGTAGGTGGGAATCGAACCCACCACGGACGGATCAACGCCCGCCACCGGATTTGAAGTCCGGGGCCCTCACCAGGCAGACATCTACTCCCACTAGCAATTATGAGGCAAAATGGCCAAAAAATCAAGGTAGGTTTGCTTGACCGCCCAATCTGCCCTAAGAATATCTTATAACAAGAAAAAAAGTATATAGCTAGTCCTTCGTCATCACTGCAGGAGTATTTAACATTAAGCAAGAATTTTTGACGCAAGCCACTCTCCCCGACTTATCCCCTCGCTCGTACAACGTAGGGGCGGGTTACATACCCGCCCAGGCAGATGGAAGATGCTATTTTCAGAGTAGACATAGCCCTCTCCCGCAGGGCTTATCATTACCCATAAGTATTGAGCTAATGGAAAAGCTCCCACATGTCAGTAATATCCTGCAGTCTTCGGAACCCTCGCCACAGGACTTTGACGCCTGGCTGCCCATCCGATTTGCGTCCAAG
>Ga0208610_100057_pt1 | contig 49033 bp, 44 predicted proteins | sample SubbioR11Jul_8A2_FD_184815 | JGI IMG/M metagenome (GOLD analysis project Ga0208610, IMG submission 184815) | Serpentinite rock and fluid subsurface biosphere microbial communities from McLaughlin Reserve, California, USA - CR11Jul_8A2 (SPAdes) | ecosystem: Environmental > Terrestrial > Deep... | reverse complement strand
ACGCCCGCCGAGGCGATGGCCTTGACGCTGTCGACGGCGATCCAGGTGGCGCAGGACTGCATCGACCGCGGCCTGGACCCGGACGCGTTCCTGCCGCGCTTGACGTTTTTCTTCGACATCTCGCTGTCGTTCTTCGAGGAGATCGCCAAGTTCCGTGCCGGACGCCGCATCTGGGCGCGCATCGCGCGCGAGCGGCTCGGCGCCAAGGATCCGCGCTCGTGGCGCTTCAAGTTCCACGGCCAGACCTCGGGCGTGGATCTCACGCGCCAGCAGCCGCTGAACAACATCGCGCGCGTGACCGTGCAGGCGATGGCCGGCATCTTCGGCGCACTGCAGTCGCTGCACACCGACGCCTACGACGAGGCGCTGTCGTGCCCGACCGACTTCGGCGCGCGCATCGCCATCGCCACGCAGAACATCTTGCGCGAGGAAGCGCATCTGACCGACGTCATCGATCCGCTCGGCGGCAGCTTCTACGTCGAGCGGCTCACGGACCAGATGGAAGACGAGATCCTGCGCGTGATGAAGATCGTCGCCAACGCCGGCGGCATGTATCGCGCGGTCGAGTCGGGGCTCGTGCCGAAGATGATCGGCGAGTCGGCGCGGCGCTTCCAGCAGAAGGTCGAGTCGGGCGAGCAGACGGTGGTCGGCGTCAATGCCTACGTCGCCGACGAGGACGCGGGCGCGCGCCAGGCACTGGCGCGGCCCGATGCCACCGCCATGCGCGCGCACCTCGAAGCGTTCAGAGCGTACAAGTCGCAGCGCTCGCAGGCGCAGGTCGCGGCCGCGCTCGCCGCGCTTGCGCGCGCGGCCAACGCTCCGGGCGACAACGTCTTCGCCAAAGTCGTCGAAGCCGCCGAGGCCGGTTGCACGCACGGCGAGATCTGCGAAACGTTGCGGCGCGAACTGGGCTTCGGGCACGTGCCGGCGTTCGTCTGAACATGCCCGCGGGCGATCGGTCGTTGTTGTCGCGGCTGCTGGCCGGCGATCGCCGGGCGCTGGCGCGCGCGATCTCCGCGGTCGAAAACGGCACGCCGGCCGCGGCATCGATCGCCACCGGCATGTCATCGCGGCTCGGCCGCGCGCAGGTCGTCGGCATCACCGGCGCGCCGGGCGCCGGCAAGTCGACGCTGATCGACGCCCTGCTCGGCGAACTGATCGCGCGCGGCCGCACGATCGCGGTCGTCGCCGTCGATCCGTCGAGCCCGGTCAGCGGCGGCGCGCTGCTCGGCGACCGCGTCCGCATGGGCGAGCATGGCGCGCACGAGCGCGTGTTCATCCGCTCGATCGCCTCGCGCGGACACCCGGGCGGCGTGTCCAAGACGACCGCGGCGATCGTCGACGTGCTCGACGCCGCGGGCTTCGAGGTGGTCATCGTCGAGACCGTCGGCGCCGGCCAGTCGGAGGTCCGGATCGTCGAGATCGCCGACACGCGCATTGTCGTCTGCCCGCCGGGGCTGGGCGACGAAGTGCAGGCGATCAAGGCCGGCATCCTGGAGATCGCCGACGTTCTGGTTGTCAGCAAGGCCGATGCGCCCGGTGCCGACCGGACAGCGCGCGAGTTGCAGGACATGCTGCGGCTGCGCAGCGGCGCGCGCGCGCAGGTGCCGGTGCTGGCGACGAGCGCGGCGCGCGGCGACGGCGTCGCCGCGCTGGCCGATGCGATCGAAGCGCACGGCGCCTCGGCAGGTCGCGGCACCAGGCTCGCGCGGCCACCTGCACGCGGTCGCAGCGAAACGCCTGAGTGCGCAGACGATCGCCGCACATGCACTCGGCCGCGCCTGCAGCGGCTGGTGGCGACCGATGCCTTTGCGCGCTCGCTTGGCATCCGTTTGGTCGACGGCGGCACCGGCCATGCCCTCATCGAGATGACCGTTCGCAGCGAGCACCTGAACTTCAACGGCAATTGCCACGGCGGCGTGATCTTCTCGCTTGCCGACACCGCCTTCGGACTGGCGTCGAACTCGCATGGGCAGGTCGCCGCCGGCATCGACGCGCACATCACTTATCAGGTCGCCGCGCGTCTCGACGACCGGCTGACGGCGAGCGCACACGAGGTCTCGCGTTCGCGCAAGCTCGCCGTCTATCGCGTCGACGTCGCCGGCCCGGACGGCAAGCCGATCTCCAGCTTCACGGGCACCGTGTATCTGACCACGCGGCCGCTCGCGCAGGACAGCGAAGACTGAGCGTCGGCGGCCCGAACGCCACCGTCTGCACAGGCGATGGCCCGGGCCGCGTGCGGCAGGTCCGCCGCTGCGCGCGATGCGCCGCCGGGCCAGGCCGCTGCGCCGCCATCCCGACCGCTGCCACTCCGGTGACACCCGCACAGTCTTGGCGCGCCGCGCCGATAGCCAGCCGGCATGACGGTATGCACCGGCGCGCGACCGGACTCGACCTGGCCACCCGATAATCGCCGCCGGAGGAGCGCCGCCATGAAGCACCTGACGCCGCAGCAGGCCTACGAAGTCATCCAGGCCAATCCGAACGCGCTGCTGATCGACTGCCGCACGGAGATCGAGTTCTACTACGTCGGCCATCCGGTCGGCGCGATCAACATCGAGTGGAACACGGCGCCGGAGTTCGAGGTCAATCCGCACTTCGCCGAGGAAGTGCTGCGCATGGCCGGCCGCAAGGACCGTCCGATCGTGCTCATCTGCCGCAGCGGCAAGCGCACGCTCGACGCCGGCGCCGCGCTCGAGGCGCAGGGCTTCACCGACGTGGCCAACGTGCTCGAGGGCTTCGAGGGCGAGCTCGACCGCGAGCACCATCGCGGCACGCTCGGCGGCTGGCGCTTGCGCGGACTGCCCTGGCGGCAGGTCTGAGGGCGGTCGCATCGCCACCCGAGCCGCCGGCGCATCGCCGGTGGTCGGCGCCGCCTTCGGCGGCCGGCTTGAAAGTCCGCGTCGCCTCGCAGCGAGGGTTTCTGGATAATGCGGGCGCGCCGCAGCTCCGGTGCCCGATCCCCGCCGCGCATGTCCGCCACCCTTGATCTCGCCCGCCAACTGATCGGCCGCCGCTCGCTCACCCCGGATGACGCCGGCTGCCAGGCGCACATCGCCGGCCGCCTGGCGGATAGCGGCTTCGTTGCCGAGACGATCGCTGCCAACGGCACCACCAACCTCTGGCTGCGCCGGGGCCGCGCGCGGCCGACGGTCGTCTTCGCCGGCCACACCGACGTCGTGCCGCCCGGACCGCTGGAGCAGTGGACCAGCGATCCTTTCGAGCCGACGATCCGCGACGGCCTGCTCTTCGGACGCGGCGCTGCCGACATGAAGTCCTCGCTCGCCGCCTTCGTGGTCGCGGCCGAGGAGTTCGTCGGCCAGCGGCCCGACCATCCGGGATCGATCGCGCTGCTGCTGACCTCGGACGAGGAAGGCCCGGCCACCGACGGCACGGTGCGAGTGGTCGAGGCGCTCGCGGCGCGCGGCGAGGCGATCGACCTGGCGATCGTCGGTGAGCCGACCTCGGTCGATCGCCTCGGCGACACGATCAAGAACGGTCGCCGCGGCTCGGTTTCGGGCCGACTCGTCGTGCACGGCGTCCAGGGCCACGTCGCCTACCCGCAACTGGCGAGAAATCCCGTGCACCAGTTGGCGCCGGCGCTCGCCGAGCTGGCGGCCACCGTTTGGGATCACGGCGACGAGTTCTTCCCGCCGACCACGTTCCAGGTGTCGAACATCGCCGCCGGCACCGGCGCCCTGAACGTGATTCCCGGCACCTGCGAACTGGACTTCAACCTGCGCTTCGCGCCGGTGTCGAGCGCCGAATCGCTGCAGCGCTCGATCGAGGCCATCCTGCGCCGGCACGGGCTGCTGTTCGATTTGCGCTGGACCGTCGGCGCCGAGCCCTTCCTGACCGCGCCCGGCACCCTGGTGCAGGCGTTGAGCGAGGCGATCCGTGCCGAGACCGGCGCGCCGCCGGCGCTGTCGACCACCGGCGGCACCTCCGACGGGCGCTTCATCGCCCGCATCTGTCCGCAGGTGGTCGAGTTCGGTCCGCCGAACGCCACGATCCACAAGATCGACGAGTGCATCGCGGTCGGCGACCTCGAAGCGCTGAAGAACATCTACCGCCGCTCGCTCGAGCTGCTGCTGCCGTGGCCGGCGCGACCCTGAGACAGCCGACGACCACCGCCCGGCGCGATACCCCACATGTCGATCGATGCCCAAGCCAACCTGCGCACGCTGCGCGACGCGCTGCGTTTCGCGGTCACGCGCTTCAACGAAGCCAAGGTCTACTTCGGCCACGGCCAGGCCGACGCCTTCGACGAGGCCGTGTTCCTGGTCATGCGCTCGCTGCAGTTGCCGATCGAGCGGCTCGATGTCTTTCTCGACGCCTACCTGACGCACGCCGAGATCAACACGCTGCTGCAACGCATCGAGCTGCGCGTCAAGAAACGCCTGCCGGCCGCCTACATCCTGAAGGAGGCCTGGCTGCAGGACTACCACTTCCAGGTCGACGAGCGCGCGATCGTGCCGCGTTCGTTCATCGCCGAGCTGCTCAAGGACGAACTGCAGCCGTGGGTGGCCGACCCGGCCACGGTCAGCGACGTGCTCGACCTGTGCACCGGCTGCGGCTGCCTGGCGGTGATCGCCGCCGACGTCTTCCCGCGCGCGCGCGTCGACGCGGTCGACCTGTCGCCGCCGGCGCTGGAGCTGGCGCGAAGCAACGTCGCCGAGTACCAGCTCGAAGACCGCATCAGCCTGCACGAGGGCGACCTGTTCGCGCCGCTCGGCGGCCGCCGCTACGACCTGATCCTGTGCAACCCGCCCTACGTGACCGACGCCTCGATGGCGCGCCTGCCCAAGGAGTACACGCACGAGCCGAAACTGGCGCTGGCCGGCGGACCCGACGGCATGAACGTGATCCGGCGCCTGCTGCGCGAGGCGCGCTCGCACCTGAAGCGCGGCGGCCTGCTGATCGTCGAGGTCGGCGGCGAGCGCGCCACGGTCGAGAAGCACTTCAAGGACGTGCCGATGACCTGGCTCACCACCAGCGCCGGCGACGACATGGTGTTCCTCGCGCGCCAGGAGGAACTGGCCTGAGCGGCACGCGCTGATCGCCGTCCGCTGCTCGGCCGCCGCCGGCGCCGCGCGCGCCAGGCGCCGCGCCCCGACCTCCCATGCTTCGCCTGCTCGACTTCGCGCTCGCACGCGGCGCCCGCATCCTGTACCGCCAGGTCTCGCTGGCCGCCGCGCCGGGCGAGCGCATCGGCCTGGTGGGCGCCAACGGCTGCGGCAAGTCGTCGCTGTTCGCGGCGATCCTGGGAGAACTCGCGCCCGAGGCCGGCGCCCTCGAAGCGCCGCCGCCGGCGCGCATCGCCCACGTGGCGCAGGACATCGAAGCCAGCGACGACAGCGCGCTCGACTACGTGCTCGCCGGCCACGCGCCGCTGGCGGCGGCGCGCGCCGAACTGGCGGCGGCGCAGGCTGCGCACGACGAGATGCGGCTGGCGCAGGCGCACGCGACGCTGGCGGAGCTGAACCAAGGTGCGACCGCCGCGCAGGCGCTGGCGGTGATGCACGGCCTGGGCTTCGCCGACGCCGTCACCGGCCGCAAGGTGCGCGAGTTCTCCGGCGGCTGGCGCAACCGCCTGGCCCTGGCACGCGCGCTGCTGCGGCCGGCCGACCTGCTGCTGCTCGACGAGCCGACCAACCACCTCGACCTCGACTCGGTGGTCTGGCTGGAGAACTGGCTGCGGCGCCAGCCGGCCACGGTGCTGCTGATCTCGCACGACCGCGAGTTCCTCGACCGCGCCAGCGAGACCACCTGGCATGTCGCCGACGGCGGCATCCGCCGCTACGCCGGCAACTACAGCGCCTTCGAGACCGCGGCCCTCGAACAGAGCCGGCAGCACGACGCCGCCGCGCGCGCCTACGAACGCAGCGCCGCCCACCTGCAGAAGTTCATCGACCGCTTCCGCGCCCAGGCGACCAAGGCGCGCCAGGCGCAGAGCCGGATCAAGATGCTCGAACGGCTGCAGGCGGTCGAGCCGGTGCGCGCGCGCCGCCAGTGGCGCTTCGAGTTTCCGCCGCCGCTCAAGCTGCCCGAGCGGCTGCTCGACGGCGACGACCTGCGCCTGGCCTACGCCAGCGCCGAAGGCGAGCGCACCGTACTGCAAAAGGTGCGCTTCCTGGTGCGCGCCGGCGACCGGATCGGCATCCTCGGCGTCAACGGCGCCGGCAAGTCAACGCTGGTCAAGGCGATCGCCGGCGAACTGCCGCCGGCGGCAGGCGAACTGCGGCGCGGCGCCGGGCTGGCGATCGGCTACTTCGCCCAGCATCAGCTCGACCAGTTGCGACCGCAGGAATCGCCGCTCGCGCACCTGCGGCGCATCGCGCTGGCCGTGCGGCCGGACGTTCGCGAGCAGGAGCTGCGCGACTTCCTCGGCCAGTACCGGTTCTCGGGCGAACTGGCCACGCGCGAGGTCGGCCCGATGTCCGGCGGCGAGAAGGCGCGCTGCGCGCTGGCGCTGATCGCCTGGCAGCGCCCCAACCTGTTGCTGCTCGACGAGCCGACCAACCACCTCGACATGGACACGCGCGAGGCGCTCACCATGGCGCTGGCCTCCTACGAGGGCGCGCTGATTCTCGTCTCGCACGACCGTCATCTGCTGCGCGCGGCCACCGACCAGCTCTGGCTGGTGCACGACGGCCGCGTCGCCGGCTTCGACGGCGACCTCGACGACTACGCGGCGCTCGTGCTCGCCAGCCGGCGCGAGGCCGCCGAGACTGCGCCAACCGCTCCGGCGCGACGCCACCAGCGCCGGCAGGAGGCCGCCGAGCGCCAGCGGCTGGCCAGCTCGCGCAGGCCGCTGCAGCAGCAGGTGGCGCGCGTCGAGCTCGAATTGGCGCGCGTCAGCGGCGAACTGCGCGAGCTCGACGCGCGCCTGGCCGACCCGGACTTCTATCACCGAGGCGACGCCGACGCCGTGGCCACCCTGATCCGGCGGCGCGGCGAACTGGCACCGCATCTCGAACAGCTCGAGCAGCAGTGGCTCGATCTGCACCTGCAACTGGAGGCGATCGCATGAGTCCCGTGAGCGCAGGCGAGCGCACGCACGCGAGCGAGCCGACCGCGACACCGGCACCGCTGGCCGGGCTGCGCATCGTCGACCTGACCCGGCTGCTGCCGGGACCGGCACTGACCATGCACTTGGCCGACTTCGGCGCCGAGGTGATCAAGGTCGAAGACACGGCCGACGGCGACTACCTGCGCGCGATCCCGCCACGGGTCGAAGGCAGCGGCGGCACGGCCAACCCGAGCTTCATCGCCCTGAACCGCGGCAAGCGCTCGATCCGCCTCGACCTCAAGCAGGCGGCGGCGCGCGCGGCGCTGCTGCGCATCGTCGATCGCAGCGACGCGCTGATCGAGAGCTTCCGCCCCGGCGTGCTGGAACGGCTAGGGTTGGGCTGGCCGCAGTTGCACGCGCGCCAGCCGCGCCTGGTGCTGTGCTCGATCTCCGGCTACGGCCAGCGCGGCCCGCTCGCGCACAAGGCCGGCCACGATCTGAACTACATCGCCACCGCCGGCGTGCTCGACCAGATCCGCGCCGGCGGCCGCCCGGCGATCCCCAATCTGCAACTGGGCGACGTGCTCGGCGGCACGCTGAGCGCGCTGGCGACGCTGCTGGTCGCGCTGCTCGCCGCGCAGCGCACCGGCCGCGGCGCCTGGGTCGACGTCGCGATGACCGACGGCCTGCTCGCCCACCACTTCTTCCCTCACGCCGAACTCGACGCCGGCGGCTCGCCGCAGGCCGAGAGCACGCTGCTCACGGGCGGCGCCGCCTGTTATGGCGTCTACCGGACGGCCGACGGCGGCCATCTGGCGGTCGGCGCCCTGGAGCTGAAATTCTGGCAGAGCTTTTGCGACGGTGCCGGGCTGCCCGAGCTCAAGCCGCACCACTGGGCACATGGCGAAGTGGCGGGTTCGGCCGCAGCACGCGCCACCATCGCCCGCGTGGCCGCGCGCATCGCCGAGCGTCCACGCGCCGAGTGGGAGCAGGTGTTCGCGCCACTGGACTGCTGCGTGACGCCGGTGCTGACGCCGGCGGAAGCGCTGGCGCAGCCGCAGGTGGCCGCCCGCGGACTGGTTCATCGCGACGGCGACGCGACCTGGATCGGCCCGTTGGCGGCGATCGGCGAGCATCGGCCGGCGCCCGCCGCCTGCGCGGCGGCCGGCGCCGACACGCGCGACGTGCTGCGCGAGGCAGGGCTGGCGGCCGACGAGATCGCGGCGTTGATCCGCGCCGGCGCCGCCGCCGACGCCGGCTGAGCGGCGCTCGCCGAGGCGCTGCGGCAGGCGGGCAGCAACGCGCCGCTACACTGACCGGCGATGATCGAACGCCGCCGCCTGCTGCTGATGCGCCACGGCGCCGTCGACTACTTCGACGACGCCGGCCGGCCTTGGCCGAATCCCGACCAGTTGCCGCTGACCGCGGCCGGCGAGGCGCAGGCGCGCAGCGCCGGTCGCGCCTTCGCCGCCGCCGGCCTGCGCATCGACTGCGCGATCACCAGCGGTCTGGCGCGCACGCGCGCCACCGCCGAGGCGCTGCTCGATGCGGCCGCCGCGTCGCCGCCGGTCGAACACTGGCCGCAGCTGCAGGAGATCCGCGCCGGCCGCCTGCCGGCGATCGCCGATGCCGATCTCGAGGCGTCGTTCCTGCGCGTGTTCCAGGGCCCGGTGCCGCGCGAAGTGCGCTTCCTCGATGGCGAATCGATCGGCGAACTGCTGGCGCGCGTGCTGCCGGCGATCGCGGCGCTGCTGGCGCGCAGCGACTGGGACACGGCGCTGGTGGTGGCGCACGGCGGCGTCAACCGCGCCGTGCTGTCGTGGTTCCTGACCGGCGAGCCGACCTTTCTCGGCGGACTGGCGCAGGACGCCGGCTGCGTCAACATCATCGACGTCGGGCCGACGGCCGCCACCAGCGTGATCCGGGTGGTCAACTTCTGTCCGGCGGATGCCTTGCGCACCGAGACGCGGCTGTCGACGATGGAGCAGTTGCTGCTGCAGTACCTGAAGCTGCGCCGCGCCGCGGCGGCCTCGTAGCGCAGCGCATTGACGCACCGGCGCCGCCGAGGCCAAGCGCATGTCCACCGCCAGCGCCGTCACCGAGCGGCACCGCTTCGACCCGCAGCGCCTGGCCGAGCATCTGCGCCATCACCTGCCCGGCTTTGCCGGCCCGCTCGAGGTGCGCCAGTTCCAGGGCGGGCAGTCGAACCCGACCTATCTGCTCATCACGCCGCAGCGGCGCTACGTGATGCGCAGCAAGCCGGGGCCGGCGGCCCGCCTGCTGCCGTCGGCGCACGCGATCGAGCGCGAGTACCGGGCGATGCAGGCGCTCGCCAGTCAGGGTGTGCCGGTGCCGCAGATGCTCGCGCTGGTCGAGGACGAATCGGTGCTCGGGCGCGCGTTCTTCGTCATGGAGTACGTCGACGGGCGCATCTTCTGGGATCCGGCACTGCCCGAACTGGCGGCGGCGCAGCGCGCGCCGATCTACGACGAGATGAACCGGGTGCTGGCACGACTGCACTCGGTCGACGTGGCGGCCGCCGGGCTCGCCGACTTCGGCAAGGCCGGCAACTACTTCGCGCGCCAGATCGGCCGCTGGAGCCGGCAGTACCAGGCGAGCGCCACCGAAGCGATCGCGGCGATGGACCGGCTGATCGACTGGCTGCCGGCGCAGATTCCGCCGGGAGACGAAGCCGCGATCGTGCACGGCGACTACCGGCTCGACAACCTGATGTTCGATCCGGTCGAGCCGCGGATCGTCGCCGTGCTCGACTGGGAGCTGTCGACGCTCGGCCACCCGCTCGCCGACCTCAGCTACCACTGCATGGCCTGGCACATCCCGCCGGGCGCCTTCCGCGGCATCGGCGGCCTCGACCTCGAGCGGCTCGGCCTTCCATCCGAGGCCGACTACATCGCTCGCTACTGCCAACGCACCGGCCGCGCCGGCATCGACCACTGGAACTTCTACCTCGCCTACAACCTGTTCCGGATCGCCGCCATCCTGCAGGGCGTCTACCGGCGCGCCACCGAAGGCATCGCCGCCAGCGACGACGCGCTGCGCACCGGAGTCCAGGTCAGGGCACTGGCCGAACTTGGCTGGTCCTACGCGCAGCGCGCCTGAGGCGCGCTGGCTGCGACGCGCCAAGCCTCGCCAGTGCCCCGGGCCGGCCTACTTGCCCTTCTTCTTCTCGTTCTTGGCGGCCTTCTTCTCCTTGGCCGTCTTCTGCGCCGGCTTCTTCGTTTCCTTCTTCTTGTCCATCGACTTGCCCATGATCGATCCTTTCGTTAGAGCGCACCGAAGCACGATTTCCGGCGCCCGTCGATGCTCGCAGCAAACGCGTCGCGATTCAATCGGTGACGCGCCCAACCCGACCTGCGACGGTCGCATGCGCGCCACGCCGGCGCCGCCTCGCACACGCCGGCGGCACGCATGCGGCGCGCGACCGGCGGCCGGCATCGCTGCGCTATCCTGACCCGCTCACCGCGCACGGCGCGCGACGGGACCGCCGATGGACTTCTCCTACTCGCCCAAGGTGCAGGACCTGCAACGGCGCGTCGACGCCTTCATGCAGGAGCACATCTTTCCGCAGGAGAGCCGCTATGCCGCCGAAGTCGACGCCAACGCCGGCCGCGGCCGGCGCTGGACGCCGACCCGGGTGATCGAGGAACTCAAGCCCCGGGCGCGCGCCGCCGGCCTGTGGAACCTGTTCCTGCCCGACTCGCAGCGCGGCGCCGGCCTCGCCAACCTCGAGTACGCGCCGCTGGCGGAACTGATGGGGCGCGTGCCGTGGGCGAGCGAGGTGTTCAACTGCAGCGCCCCCGACACCGGCAACATGGAGACCCTCGAGCGCTACGGCAGCGCCGAGCAGAAGAAGCGCTGGCTGGAGCCGCTGCTGGCGGGCGAGATCCGGTCGGCGTTCGCGATGACCGAGCCGGCGGTCGCCTCGTCGGACGCGACCAACATCCAGACCGAGATCCGCCGCGTCGCCGACGGCGGCGGCGACGCCTACCTGATCGACGGCCGCAAGTGGTGGATCTCGGGCGCCGGCGACCCGCGCTGCGCGATCTACATCGTCATGGGCAAGACCGATCCGTCGGCGCCCAAGCACAGCCAGCAGTCGATGATCCTGGTGCCGGCCGACACGCCCGGCGTAAGAGTGCTGCGCCCGCTGAACGTGTTCGGCTACGACGACGCGCCGCACGGCCACATGGAAGTCGAGTTCAGGCAGGTGCGCGTGCCGGCCGATCACATCCTGCTCGGCGAGGGGCGCGGCTTCGAGATCGCCCAGGGCCGGCTCGGCCCGGGCCGCATCCACCACTGCATGCGCTGCATCGGCCTGGCCGAGCGCGCGCTCGCACTGATGTGCCGGCGGCTCGCCGGCCGGGTCGCCTTCGGCGCGCCGGTGGCCAAGCAGACGGTCTGGCAGGAGCGCATCGCCGAGGCGCGCTGCCTGATCGACCAGGCGCGGCTGCTGACGCTGAAGGCCGCGTACATGATGGACACGGTCGGCAACAAGGCGGCGCGGGCCGAGATCGCGATGATCAAGGTGGTCGCCCCCAACGTCGCCTGCACGGTGCTCGACTGGGCGATCCAGGCGCACGGCGGCGCCGGCATGTGCGACGACTTTCCGCTCGCCTACGCCTACACGCTGGCGCGCACTCTGCGCCTGGCCGACGGCCCGGACGAGGTCCATCGCAACGCGATCGCCAAGCTGGAGCTCGCGCGTCAGGCACCGCCGCCGGCGCGCGCGGCAACTTCCTGAGGACTCGCCACCATGCAACCGATCGAGCTCTACACCTGGCCCACGCCCAACGGCCACAAGGTCCACATCATGCTCGAGGAGTGCGAGCTGCCGTACCGAGCACACCCGGTCGACATCGGCGCCGGCGAACAGTTCAAGCCGCAATTCCTGGCGATCAGCCCGAACAACAAGATCCCGGCGATCGTCGACCCCGAGGGGCCGGACGGCCGTCCGATGCCGCTGTTCGAGTCCGGGGCGATCCTGCTCTATCTGGCGGGCAAGACCGGCCGCTTCCTGCCGCCGGCGGTGCGCGACCGCTACGTCGCCCTGCAGTGGCTGATGTTTCAGATGGGCGGCGTCGGGCCGATGCTCGGTCAGGCGCACCACTTTCGCCAGTACGCGCCGCAGCGCATCGAGTACGCGATCGACCGCTACAGCAACGAGGCGCGCCGCCTGTACGGCGTCATGGACCGCCGGCTGGCCGAGGTCGAGTACTTCGCCGGCAACTACTCGATCGCCGACATGGCGATCTACCCGTGGCTGCGTCCGCACGCCAACCAGGGCATCGATCTGGCGGAGTTTCCGAACGTCGGACGCTGGTTCGCGGCGATCGGCGCGCGCGCGGCGGTGCAGCGCGCCTTGCAGGTGCTGGCCGATCGGCGCAAGCCGCAGGTCACAGCGCAAGCGCGCGAGAACCTGTTCGGCAAGACCCAGTACGAACGTCGCTGAGCGCGGCTACTGCAGCGACTCTTTGATCAGGTGCGCGAACGGCAACGGCAGCACGGCGATGCCTTCGTCGGCGAGCGCGCGCGCCTGCTCGCCGCTGGCCACCCCGCGGATGCCGCGCTCGGGCGCCTCGCGGTAGTGGATCCGGCGCGCCTCCTCGGCGAAGCGCTCGCCGACGTCCTCGGTGCTGGCGGCGATCTCGCGCGCCATTTTCAGCAGGATCGCCTGCATCTGCGCCGGCGTCGGCATCGCCGCCGGGGTCGATTCGACCACCGCCGGCGGCCGCGCGGCGGGCGCGCCGATGTAGGGCGCTGAAGGCGCCCTGACCACCTGCGTGCAGTGGCACACCGGGCAGACGATCAGATCGCGCTGGCGCTCGAAGTCCTCGGCCGAGGCGAACCAGCCCTCGAACGAGTGCTCACGCGAGCAGCGCAGGTTGTAGACCTTCAGTGCCATCGGATCACTGGTGCCGCGGGCCGGACTCGAACCGGCATGCTCGCCTTCGCGTGCGGCGGATTTTAAGTCCGCTGTGTCTACCGATTTCACCACCGCGGCACATGGCACGAACCGGATCGGCTGCGGCGCCCGCCAGCCGGCGCTGCCGCCTTGCCATCGGCATCAGTTGGGCGGCGCGCGACGGCGGCGCGTGGTCGCACTGGAGGCGGGGGTCGGAATCGAACCGGCGTACACGGATTTGCAGTCCGCTGCATGGCCACTCTGCCACCCCGCCGAGACCTGCGGCGACATCGGCACATTAGCCGAAGCCGGTGCCGGCAAGCAAAAGGGGAAGCCGCTGCGGCTTCCCCTCGACAAACTGGAGCGGGAAACGAGTCTCGAACTCGCGACCTCAACCTTGGCAAGGTTGCGCTCTACCAACTGAGCTATTCCCGCAGGCGAAGCCATGATTATATCGACCGAGCAAGGCAAGTCAAAGTAGATGTCCGATCACTCGCGACCGGTCAGGTGCGGCCAGGCCAGCCGCAGGTAGTAGAGCATCGAGTAGACGGTGAGCACCGCCGCCACGTAGATCAGGACGGTGCCGATGGCGGCCACCGGAATCACGCCGAACAGCGGATCCCAGAAGAGCAGCACCGGAATGGCGATCATCTGCGCCACGGTCTTGGCCTTGCCCAGCCAGTTGACGGCGACATTGGATGCGGCGCCGATCTGTGCCATCCACTCGCGCAACGCCGAGACCGCGATCTCGCGACCGATGATCACCAGCGCGACGAAGCCGTCGACCCGATCGAGCGACAGCAGCACCACCAGCGCCGCGCACACCATCAGCTTGTCGGCCACCGGATCGAGGAAGGCACCGAGCGGCGTGATCTGGCCGTAGCGGCGCGCGTACCAGCCGTCGACGGCGTCGGTGACCGCCGCCAGCGTAAACAGCGCGCCGCCGGCGATGTTGCGCCAGTGCATCGGCATCCAGGGGTCGGGCAGATAGAACACGCCGACCACCATCGGGATCATCGCGATCCGCGCCCAGGTCAGCACCATCGGCACGTTGAACAGCGGTGGTCCGCCGGCAGCGGTTTCCTTGGCGGAGTTCACGGGGACGGGTTGTCGTCGGGCACGGTCGCGACCCCGTGCAACTGGCCGTAGATGCGCTCGGCCAGCTTACGCGAAACGCCCTCGACCTGTGCGATGTCCTCGACCGAAGCCGCGCGCAGCCCGCGCAGGCCGCCGAAGCGCGCCAGCAGCTTCTGGCGCCGCTTCGGACCGATGCCTGCGAACTGCTCGACCTGCGAGGTGTTGCGCGCGCGCGCGCGCCGGGCACGCATGCCGGTGATCGCGAAGCGGTGCGCCTCGTCGCGGATCTGCGCGATCAGCATCAGCGCCTGCGAGTCGCGGCCCAGCGTCAGCGACGCCCGCCCGTCGGCGAACACCAGCTCCTCGAGTCCCACCTTGCGCTGCTCGCCCTTGGCGACACCGACCAGCAGCGTCGGGTCGAGGGCAAGCTCCTCGAACGCTGCGCGTGCCGCCGCCACCTGTCCGGCGCCGCCGTCGATCAGCACCAGGGTCGGCATCCGCCCCTCGCCGCGCGCCACTGCGCCGTAGCGACGGGTCACGGCCTGACGCATCGCGGCGCAGTCATCGCCGGGCTCGATGTCCTCGATGTTGAAGCGCCGGTACTGCTTCGGCTGCATCGCGTGCCGTTCGTAGACGACGCAGGCCGCCTGGGTGGCCTCGCCCATCGTGTGGCTGATGTCGAAGCACTCGACGCGAACGCCTGCCGGGTCGCCGTCCTCGGCCTCCAGCCCGAGGGCATCGACCAGCGCCTGGGTGCGCGCCAGTTGCGAGCCTTGCTCGGCCAGTCGTCGGGCCAGCGCCAGGCGGGCGTTGGTCTCGGCCATCTCGAGCCAGCGGCGGCGCTGCGTCTGCGGCTGGCGCACGATCTGCACCGCGTGGCCCCGCTCGGCGAACAGCGCCTGCCAGCCGGCCGCGTCCAGGTCGGCGTTGACCACCAGCAGCGGCGGCGGCGCCCGCTCGAGATAGTGCTGCGACAGGAACGCCTCCAGCACCTCGGCCGGTTCGCCCTCGCCCTCGGCGCGCGCCGGAAAGTGGGGTCGGTCGCCGAGGTGGCGGCCGCCGCGCACGATCGCCAGGTTGACGCAGAACTGGCCGCCCTCCTGCGCCACCGCGAGCACGTCGGCATCGACCTCGACGTCGCGGCCGCGGTTGCAGTCGACCGCCTGCTGATGCAGCACGCGCGCCAGCGCCCCCAACTGGTCGCGAGCGACGGCCGCCTGCTCGAACTTCAGTTCGGCCGCGCAGGCTTGCATGCGCGCCTCGAGCTCGGCCATCACGACGTCGCTCTGGCCGCGCAGGAAGCGCAGCGCCCGCTCGACGTCCTGCGCGTAGCCGGCCTCGTCGATCAGGCCGACGCAGGGCGCCGAGCAGCGCTGGATCTGGTGCAGCAGGCAAGGCCGCGAACGGTGCCTGAACACGGCATCCTCGCAGGTGCGCAGGCGAAACACCTTCTGCAGTTCGCGGATCGTGTCCTTGACCGTCCAGGCGCTCGGGTAGGGACCGAAGTACTGCGCCTTGCGCTCGAGCGCGCCGCGGTAGCAGGAGATGCGCGCGAACGCGTGGTCGGAGAACTTCAGGTACGGGTAGCTCTTGTCGTCGCGAAACAGGATGTTGTAGCGCGGCGCCAACGTCTTGATCAGGTTGTTCTCGAGCAGCAGCGCCTCGGCCTCGGAGCGTGTCACCGTGGTCTCGATGTCGGCCACGCGCGCCAGCATGTGCGCGGTGCGCGGTCCGACCGACTTGTTGAAGTACGAGGCCACGCGCCGGCGCAGGTCGCGCGCCTTGCCGACGTACAGGACGTTGCCGGCGGCATCGCGCATCCGGTAGACGCCGGGCAGCGCCGGCAGCGCCGCCAGGATCGGCCGCGGATCGAACGGCGTGGCCCTGCCGGCCGTCGGCTCGGCCTCGGACATCGCCGGCCTCTAGCGGCCGACCGCGGCGGCCAGCGCTGCCAGATCGGCGCGCGCGCTGCGGTACGGCGCGCAGGCCTGCAGCGTCTCGATCGGCAGCGCCGGGCCGCACGGCCGCAGGCGCTGCAATCGCTCGTCGAAGACGGCCGTCGGCCGCCAGTCGAGCTCGGCCAGCAGGGCATCGGCGTCGCTGCCGGCATTGCACACGATCAGGAAGTCGCAGCCGGCGTCGATCGCCGCCTGACCGCTCTCGACCACGCTGCCGCAGGCGCGCGCGCCGGCCATCGACAGGTCGTCGCTGAACACGGCGCCGCTGAAGCCGAGCTCGGTGCGCAGGATCTCGATCCAGCGGCGCGAGAAGCCGGCCGGGCGATCGTCGACCTGCGGGTAGACGACGTGCGCCGGCATCACGCTCGCCAGCGCCAGGCCGAGCCAGCCGTAGGGCGCGGCGTCGTCGGCCAGGATGTCGGCGAGGGCGCGATCGTCGACCGGCACCGCCGTGTGCGAGTCGGCCTCGGCCCAGCCGTGGCCGGGAAAGTGCTTGCCGCAGTTGGCCATGCCGGCCAGGCGCATGCCGTGGCAAAGCTGCGCCGCGAGCATCGCCACGCTGCGCGGATCGCGCGCCAGGGCGCGGTCGCCGATCACGCCGCTGCGGCCCCAGGCGAGGTCGAGCACCGGTGCGAACGACAGATCGATGCCGAAGGCACGCAGTTCGGAGCCGAGCACGTAGCCGGTCGCGAGCGCGGTGCGGCTGGCCACCGGCGGGTCGCGCTCCAACAGCGCGCCGAGCTCGGCCATCGCCGGCAGCCGCGTGAACGGCGGCGCGCGCAAGCGCTGCACGCGGCCGCCTTCGTGGTCGATGGCGATCAGCAGCGCCGGCGCGCGCAGCGCGTGGATCTCGGCGGTCAGCGCCGCCAGCTGCTCGGCGCTTTCGAAGTTGTGCGCGAACAGGATCACCATGCCGACGCGCGGGTGGCGCAGGCGCTCGCGCTCGGGCGCGGTCAGCCGCGTGCCGGCGATGTCGACCACGACCGGTCCCAGTCCCGAGCCGTTCATGGCGCTGCCACGGCCGCGTCCGTCTCGGCGATCGCGTAGGCGATCGCCAGCGAACGCTCGTCGCTGACCGACACGTGCAGGCGCAGCGCGCGCGCGCGCAGATGGGCGGCGAGCGCGCCGCTGGCGCGCGCCAGCGGCGCGCCGCCGGGTTCGTTGAGCAGCTGCAGTGCGCGCCAGTTCATCGGCGCGCGCATGCCGAGACCGAGTGCCTTGCTCACCGCCTCCTTGGCAGCGAAGCGGGTGGCGAGAAAGCTCGTGCCGCGGCGGGCGCTGCGGCCGCGGCGCGCCAGGTAGCGCGGCCACTCGTCCGGGCCGAGGATGCGCTGCGCGAAGCGGTCGCCGAAGCGTGCCAGCGCCGCCTCGATGCGCTCGATCTCCACCAGATCGGTGCCGATGCCGACGATCATCGGTCGGTCTTCGCGCCAGCGCGGCGGATCTCGGCCTGATACAGGCGCACCGCGCGCTCGAGGCCGAATTCGAGCGCGTCGGCGATCAGCGCGTGCCCGATCGAGACCTCGGACACGCCGGGCACCGCCGCCAGGAACGGCGCAAGGTTGTCGCGATTCAGGTCGTGGCCGGCGTTGACGCCGAGCCCGGCGCGCAGCGCCGCCTCGGCCGCCGCCCGGTAGCGGCGCAACTGCTCGTCGTGCTGCGCCGTGCCGAAGGCGCGCGCATAGGGCTCGGTGTAGAGCTCGACGCGGTCGGCGCCGAGGTCGCGCGCCGCCTGCATCGCCTCGGGCGCCGGGTCCATGAACAGGCTCACGCGCACGCCGAGCGCGCGCGCCGCCGCGATCAGCGGCGCCAGCCGGGCGCCGTCGCGCGCCAGATCCCAGCCGTGGTCGGAGGTGAAGGCGCCGGTCTCGTCGGGCACGTAGGTGCACTGCTGCGGGCGCACCGCCTGCACGTAGTCGAGCAGCTGGTGAAAGGGATTGCCCTCGATGTTGAACTCGCACGCCGGCCAGCGCTCGAGCAGCGCCGCCAGTTCGGCGACGTCGCCGCCGCGTACGTGGCGGCCGTCCGGTCGCGGGTGAACGGTGAGGCCGTCGGCGCCCGCCTCGAGCGCGATCAGCGCGAACTTGCTCACGCTCGGCAGGCCGATCGTGCGCGTATTGCGCAACAGGGCGATCTTGTTGAGGTTGACGCTGAGCGCGGTCATCGCGGCGGCATTCAGGGCAGGTCGAGCTCCAGCCGGCGCAGGTCGTGCAGGATGCGGCGCGTGTTCAGAGGCTGGCCGTGCAGATGGTAGCGAATCAACTGCCGCAGCAGCCGCTTGCCGTCGGCGGCGGCCTGCGCCTGCGAGAAGTCGCCACGCGCCAGCGCCAGTGCCGAGGCGCCACGCACGCACAACTCATCGCGGTCGCCGCCGGCATCGACCAGTCCCTGCTGGGGATCGATCCGATACCAGCGGTCGGCGGCGATCGGCCGGCCGGCGGCGCAGCGGTCAAGCGGTGGCGCATAGCCGATCTCGCGCAGCAGTTCGAGTTCGAAGGCGCGCAGCGCCGGCGCTCGTGCACCCTCTTCGCGCGCCAGCTCGCGCAGCGTGCGCGCGTAGCTCGCGAACAGCGCCGGATGCGGATCGGCGCGCGCCAGCAGACGCACCAGCAGCTCGTTCAGATAGAACGCCGCCAGCAGACCGTCGCCGCGCAGCGGCGCCAGTCCGCCGAGCCACTCGGCGCGCACCAGGGTCTTGACCTCGCCGCGCCCGCTCCAGCCAACCGCCAGCGGCGCAAACGGCGCCAGCAGGCCGCGAAACTGCGACGTCGGCCGCTTCGCGCCGCGCGCCACCAATGCCATGCGACCGAAGTCGTGGGTGAGGACGTCGACGATCAGGCTCGTCTCGCGCCACGGCATGCCGTGCAGGACGAATCCCGGCTGCTGATCGACGCGCGGCTCGGCTGGCCGGCGCCGCACCGCCGGCGCCGCCTCGTCAGTCATAGCCGAGCGACTTCAGGTCGCGCGCGCTGTCGGCCCAGCCCTTGCGCACGCGCACGTGCGTCTGCAGGAACACCGGCCGGTCGAGCAACCGCTCGATGTCGGCGCGCGCCAGGCGGCCGATCTCGCGCAGCTTGGCGCCGCCGGCGCCGATCACGATCGCCTTGTGCGAGTCGCGCTCGACCAGCAGCGTGGCGATGATCGCCACCGCTCCGCGCTCGGGCTCGTCCCAGCGCTCGATCGACACCGCGATCCCGTAGGGCAGTTCGTCGCCGAGCAGCCGGAACGCCTTCTCGCGGATCAGTTCGGCCGCCAGGAAGCGCAATGGCCGGTCGGTGTAGTGCTCGGCGTCGAACAGCGGCTCGCCCTCGGGGAGCAGCTGCGCCAGTTCAGCGAGCAGCGGCTCGAGTTGCCGGCCGCGCTCGGCGCTCACCGGCACGATCGCCGCGAACGGGTAGCGGCGCGCCGAGTCAGCGATCAGCGGCAGCAGCGCGTTGCGGTCGGCGAGCAGATCGATCTTGTTGATCGCCAGCACCACCCTGCTCGCCTGCCCGGGCGCCAGCGCCGGCAGCAGCGGCAGCAAGGCGGCGTCGCCGGCGGTCCAGCCGCGCGCCTCGATCACCAGCAGCACGGCATCGACCTCGCGCAGCGCCGCGACCGCGGTCTGGTTCATGCGCCGTGCCAGCAGCGACCGGTGCCTCTGTTGCATGCCCGGCGTGTCGACGAAGATGAACTGCTCGCTGGCGCCCGCGCCCTGGCGAGTGAGCACGCCGAGCACCCGCTGGCGCGTGGTCTGCGGCTTGCGCGAGGTGATCGAGACCTTCTCGCCGATCAGCGCGTTGAGCAGGGTCGACTTGCCGACGTTGGCACGGCCGACGATCGCCACCTGCCCGGTGCGGGCGCGCGCGCCGGGCGCAGCGTCGGCGTCGGCGCTCACGAGTCGCGCGCCGGATCGGCACCGCCGCCGGCCGCCGACTCGTTCACGAGCACCGGTTCGACGGTGCTCGCGGCCGGCGCCGAGGCGCCGCCGCGCGCTCAGCCGCGCGGCCGCAGCAGGCGCCGGCACTCGGCCTGGTGGCGCGCGATCTCGGCCAGCGTGATCTCGATGTCCTGGCGCTGCTGCTCGAGCGTGGCGCGGTGCTGCTGCAGCACCTTCAGGAAGCGGCGCGCCTGGGCGGCGGCGTCCTTCGGGCTCTCGTACATGTCGATCAGCTCGCGGATCTGCAGCAGCGACAGGCCGAGCCGCTTGCCGCGCAGGGTGAGCTTCAGGCGCGTGCGGTCGCGCGCCGAGTAGACGCGGCGCAGGCCGCCGGCGCGCGCCGGCGCCAGGATCCCCCGAGTCTCGTAGAAGCGGATCGCGCGCGGCGTGATGTCGAACTCGCGCGCCAGCTCGGCGATCGTGTAGCTTGCCGGCGGCGGTTCGGCGCGGCGCGCGAAGCGCAGGTTCATGCTGCGTAGAATCGATCGACCTGACGTGCGCGTCAAGCGCGGCCGCCCTGCGGCCGGGCGCCGCGTCCCGGGAGCGCCCCTGAACCCCTTGGAAAGCCAGTTGAGCTACCCGTGGCCGGCGGCGCCGGCCAGCGGCGAAGCGTTCGCCCTGCGGCCCGGACTGCACTGGCTGCGAATGCCGCTGCCGTTCGCGCTCGACCACATCAACCTGTGGCTGCTGGAAGACGAGATCGACGGCGTCGCCGGCTTCACCGCGATCGACTGCGGCATCGCCAGCGACGACACCCGCGCCGCCTGGGAGCGGCTGTTCGACTCGGTGTTCGACGGCCGGCCGCTGCTGCGCGTGCTCGCGACCCACTTCCATCCCGATCATCTCGGGCTCGCGCACTGGCTGGTCGCCGGCGGCGAGCGCCGGCGCTGGCAGGCGCCGCTGTGGATGAGCGCCACCGAGTACGCCTATGGCCGCTTCCTGTCGGCCGGCAGCAACGAAGGCGGCGCCGACGCCGCCGAGCACTTTCGCCGCCACGGCCTGTCCGACCCGGACACGCTGGCGGCGCTGCGCGCGCGCGGCGGCGGCAACTACCGCAAGCTGGTGCCGGCGGTGCCGCGCGCGTACCACCGGATCGTCGACGGCGATCAGATCGCGATCGGCCGCGCCGGAGCGAAGCGCGTGTTCCGTGTCATCGTCGGCTACGGCCACGCGCCCGAGCACGTGTCGCTGTACTGCGCCGAGGACCGGCTGCTGGTCTCCGGCGACATGGTGCTGCCGCGCATCTCGACCAACGTCAGCGTCTTCGATCTCGAGCCCGAGGCCAATCCGCTGCCGCGCTACCTGCGCTCGCTCGACCAGTACCTGGTGCTGCCGGCCGACACGCTGGTGCTGCCCTCGCACGGCCAGCCCTTCGTCGGCCTGCACCAGCGCGTCGCCCAGCAGCACGGGCACCACGAGGCGCGACTGGCCGAGGTCTACGAGGCCTGCGCGACGCCGCGCGCCGCCGCCGACATCGTGCCGGTGCTGTTCAAGCGCGAACTCGACCTGCACCAGATGAGCTTTGCCCTCGGCGAATCGCTGGCGCACCTGCACGCGCTCTGGTACGAAGGACGACTGCAGCGGCGGCTGGCCGACGGCGTCTACACCTTCGCCCAGGCCTGATCGACGGCGACCGACCGCCGCACGCGCACCGATGAACCGCCGGCGCCGCCCCGCCACCGAGCTCACCACGCTCGGGCGCGACCGCGACGCGAGCTTCGGCTTCGTCAACCCGCCGCTGGTGCGCGGCTCCACCGTCCTGCACGACAGCGCCGCGCAGATGCGAGAGCGCGTGCGCCAGCGCCACGCCGGCGTCGATCGGCCGGTGACCTACGGCATCTACGGCACGCCGACCCACCACGCCTTCTACGATGCGCTGACCGAACTCGAAGGCGGCCACGCGAGCTGGGCGGCGCCGTCGGGGCTGGCGGCGATCACCACCGCGATCCTCGCCTTCGTGCGCCAGGGCGACCGCGTGCTGGTGCCCGATTCGGTCTACGGGCCGACGCGCACGTTCTGCCGCGAGGTGCTGCCGCGCTTCGGCGTCACCGCGGTCATCTACGACCCACGCGTCGGCGCCGCCGGCCGCGCCGCGGTCGAGGCGCTGTTCGCGTCCGGCACCAGCGTCCTGCTGCTCGAATCGCCGGGCTCGCTCACCTTCGAGATGCAGGACGTGCCGCTGCTGGCGTCGGTGGCGCGCGCGCGCGGCGCCGTGAGCCTGATCGACAACACCTGGGCGACGCCGCTTTACTTCCGTCCGCTCGAGCATGGGGCGGACGTGTCGATCCACGCCGCGACCAAGTACATCGGCGGCCACTCGGATCTCGTGCTCGGCACGCTGACCGCGAACGCCGGCGCCTGGCCGCGGCTGCGCGCGGCGATCCATCAGCTCGGCGTGACCGCGAGCCCCGACGACTGCTGGCTGGCGCTGCGCGGCCTGCGCTCACTGGCTGCGCGCCTGGCGCAGCACCGCGCCAACGCCGAGCGCCTGATCGACTGGCTGCTCGCGCAGCCCGAGGTCGAGCGCATCCTGTACCCGGCCGCGCCCGACGACCCCGGCCACGCGCTGTGGCGGCGCGATCTGAGCGGCGCCAGCGGCCTGTTCGGCGTCGCCTTCAAGCCGGCGGTGAGCGCAGCGGCGTGCAGCGCGCTGATCGACGGCCTGCAACTGTTCGGCATCGGCGCCTCCTGGGGCGGCTACGAGAGCCTGATCATCGCCGCCCGTCCCGAGCGCACGGTGGCGCCGCTGCCGTGTGCCGGGCCGCTGCTGCGCATCGCCGCCGGCCTCGAAGACGCCGGCGACTTGATCGACGATCTGGCGCAGGGCTTCGCCCGCCTGCGCGCTCAGTGAGCTTCGGCGAGCAGCGCGCCGAGCGCCAGGCCGAGCTCGAGATCGTCGAGCGCGCCGAAGCGATGCAGGCGCAGGCGGCCGGCGCGGTCGACGAGCAGCGTGCTCGGTGTGCCCTGCAGCGCGTACGCGCGCATCGTCGCCGGCAGCGGATCGGCGCCGCGATGGGCGTCGATCGCGATCGGAAAGCGCAGCCCGAATTCGTGCGCGAAGGCGGCGAGCGCCGCCGGCGTCATCGCGTCGTGATGCTCGAAGACGCTGTGCAGGCCGAGCACGACCAGGTCGTCGCACGCGAGCTGAGCGGCGCGCTGCGCCTGCGGCACGCCGTGCAGCACGCAGCCCGGGCACAGCATCTGGAAGGCGTGCAGCAGCACCACCCGGCCGCGCAACGCCTCGAGCGCGATCGGCGCCTCGGCGTTGAGCCAGGCGGCGGCCGCGATCGGCGGCGCCGCGCCCAGCACCGGCAGGTCGTGCGGCCGCATCGGGCTACTTGCGGTAACTGCTGAACACGTAGTCGCGCGACTTCTGCGACGTGTGGCAGTCGAAGCAGGCGCTCTTGGCGTTGGCGCCGACCAGGCGTTCGCTGGTCGAGTCGCCCCGGAAGGCTTCGAAGCCCCAGCCACCGGTGTCGCGCCACTTCTTCGCGTCCTTCACCATCACGCCGACGAACTTGCGCGGGCCTTCTTCGATCGCGCCGCCGCCGCTCTTGGCTTCGAGCAGATCGAAGGCGATCACCGCGCCGTCGGGGAACATTCCCCGGCGATAACCCTCGATCGCCTTCGGGTTGCCGTACAGGTGGTGGATGCCGCCGAAGGATTCGTACAGCGGATGCCCTGGCTGGATCACCATGCTCTTGACGTGCGTCCAGTCGCGGTAGCCCTTCGGGTACGGCACCTGCGCGGGATCGGCGGCAACGGCGGGCAGCGTCACGAGCGCGAGTGCGGCGAGCAGTCGGTTCATCGAGATCTCCTTTCCTTGCCGATGGACGGGCGCGTATTGTTTGCGCGCGCGAAGCGCGAATAAAGCGGGCACCGGACGGTGCCCCGGTTACCTTTCGGTGCTGATCGATGATTCCCGGACGAAAGAAAAACTCCGCCACCCCGGACGTGGCCGGAATGGTCGAGACCATCGTCGGCTGCAAGTGGTCGCTGGCGGTGCTGGCACAGATCCGCCAGGGCGTGGTGCGGCCCGGCGCGATGGAGCACGCGCTGCCCGGCCTGTCGACCAAGGTGCTGAACGAACGGCTGCGCAAGCTCGTGCGCTACGGCATCCTCGCCCGCCACGCCTATCCCGAAGTGCCGCCGCGGGTCGAGTACCGGCTGACGCCGTTCGGGCAGAAGTTCAGCCGGCTGATCGACGGCGTCGAGCAGTTGCAGCGCGAGCTCGAGCGCGACCGGTGATTGGCAGCGCACGCCGGCGGGCGCTGGCGGCCGGCTCGGCATTGCAGCCGCAAGTCGACGCGCTGCTCGGCCTGCTCGAGTGAAGCGCCGCCTGCGGCGCCGCGCTCAGCGCCCGGCGCGAAGGCCGCGCAGATAGGCGAGCCCGCCGATCGCGCGGCTGCCGTACCAGCTCGTCATCGCGCCGTCGATCAGCTCGATGCGCTTGCCCGGATGGCGCGCGCGCAGTTCGGTGACGTGGCGCTCGCGGAACATGAACGGTTCGGTCGAGGCGAGCACGCGGTCGACGCGCGCGACCTCGGCGTCGAGATCGCCGACCACCGGATAGCGCGCCGCACCGCGCTCGCCGCCGGGCGGCGTGGTCACGGACCAGCCGACCAGCGCGAGGGTGCGCGCGATGTAGGTATCGGCCGCGACTGTCATCCACGGCTTCTTCCAGATCAGATACAGCACCGTCTCGCGCCGCCAGTCGAGCGCGGCGCAGGCGTCGAGCTCGGCCTGCAGCCTGGCGGCGAGCGCTTCGGCCCGCACCTCGCGGTCGAAGATCCCGCCGAGCAGCCGATACAGCGCGAAGTTGTCGGCGGGCGCGCTCGGATGGGTGACGATCGCGTGCGGCACGAAGGCGCGGATCGCATCGACCGTCGCGGCCTCGTTCTCGTCGATGTTGACGATCACGTGCGTCGGCGCCAGACGCCGCAGCACATCGAGCTTGACGTCCTTGGTGCCGCCGATCTTCGGCACCTCCGCCACCCGCTCGCGCGGATGGATGCAGAAGCCCGTGCGGCCGACCACGCGGTCGCCGAGGTCGAGGTCGAACAGCAGCTCGGTGATCGAGGGCACCAGCGAGACGATGCGCGCTGCGGGCGCGCTGCGGCCGTGCGCCTGCCCGATCGCATCGATCCAGCTCACAGCGACGGTTCGGTCTTGCGGGGCTTGTACGGCCGCTTGGCCATCAGCCTGTCGAAGGCCCAGTTCGGCAGCAGGCGCAGCAGCTTGGCGACGACGGCCATCTGCCACGGGATCACCGCGTAGCTCGTGCCGCTCGCGATCCGGTCGGCGGCGATGCGCGCGAAGCGTGCCGGCTCCATCAGGAACGGCATCGGGTACCGGTTCCTCGCGGTCAGCGGCGTGCGCACGAATCCGGGCGCGATCGTCACCACCCGCACGCCGAAGCGGCGCAACTCGAGGCGCAGGCTCTCGCAGTAGCTGATCGCCGCCGCCTTCGAGGCGCAGTACGCCTCCGAGCCCGGCAGCCCGCGAATGCCCGCCACGCTGGCGATGCCGACCAGCGTGCCGCGCCGGCGCGCGCGCATCGGCGCGATGAACGGATGAAAGGTGTGCGCCAGGGCCAGCACGTTGGTCGCCAGTACCTCGCGGAAGGCGTCGAGATCCTCGTAGTGCTCGGACAGCACGCCGACCGAGATGCCGGCGTTGGCGATCACGAGATCGGCACCGCCGCAGTCCTGTTCGAACGAGCGCGCCGCCGCGATCAGCGCGTCGCGGTCGGTGACGTCGACCGCGTAGACGAAGTGCGAACCCGGCAGGCCGGCCACCAGTTCGTTGAGCGCCGCCGCGCGTCGCGCCACCAGCCCGAGCGTGGCGCCGCGCGCCGCGTACTCGCGCGCCAGCGCGGCGCCGATCCCGCTCGAGGCGCCGGTGAGAAAGACGTTCATCGCCGAGCCGATCGAGGGTCGGGGTCGGACACCGATTCGCCCCTTCGGAGCTGCGAGAAATCGGAATCTGACCCCGATTTCCTAGCGGCGGATCTCGGCGCGGGCGCGGGCGATCAGGAAGTCGAGCACCGGCGGCGTGGCTTCGAGCGAGCCGACCATCGCCGGCGCCGTGACCCAGCGGCCCGCGACCGCCATCGCCGGGGTGCTGTCGATCCGGTAGGCGCGCCAGATCTGGCCGGCGCGGTTGACGCGGGCGTTGACGGTGAACGAGTTGAACGCCTCGTTCCAGCGCGCGCGCTCGATGCCGTTGTTGGCCATCAGCTCGGCGATCTCCGCCGGATCGAGCATGCGCCGGCGCGCGTTGTGGATCGCCGCGAACACCTTCTCGTGCACGTCGAGCCGCTGCAACTGCTCGAGCGCGTAGTAGATCCGCGTGTGATTGAGCGTGCTGCCGTCCCAGTTGATGCTGACGCGCCGGAACTCGACGTCCGCGGGCAGCGTCTTCTTCCAGCGCTCGAGCACGGTGTTGAAGCGGAAGCAATGCGGGCAGGTGTACTGGAAGAACTCCAGCACCTCGATGCGCTTGCCTTCGGTCGGCTGCGGCGGACTGACCGGCCGGAAGTCGCGCGTCTCGACCGGCGCGCCGCCCTTGCCTTGCGCGTAGGCAGCCACCGGCAGCAGGGCGATCGCGGCGACCAGGTGGCGGCGATCGGGGCGGATGCAGTCATTCATTTCGGGTACTCCTCGCTGATGGGATGGCGGACTCAACGCCGCGCCGGCCGGCGCGGCTGACCGGCGGCGCATCGGCTACCTGAGCCGCACGACCTGGGCATCGATGTTATGCCCGGCCAGCGTCTTGCGGATCCGGTCGATGTCTTCGATCTGGCCGTAGGGCCCGAGGCGCACCCGGTACAAAGTGGTTGCGCCCTGCTCGACCGGGAACACGCGCGCATCGAAGCCGAGCATCGCCAGCCGGGCGCGCATCGCGTCGGCGTCTTCCGGGGTCTTGAAAGCGCCGGCCTGCAGCACGTAGCGGGTGCCGTCGGCGGCCATCTGCGCCGCCTTCTCGGCGGCGGCCTGGACCTCGGCCGGCGACTCGATCCTCGGCAGGTCGGCCTTGGCGGCCGGCGGCGGCGGCGTCGCCGGCGGACCGTACAAGGGTTTGTTCGGATCGGGCAGCTTGCCGTCGGCCCCCGGCTGCACGTACTCGGTCGGCCGCTGGACCTTGTTGACGAAGGGGATCGGCGCGTTGGTCAGGTACAGGGCCGCCGCCAGCGCGATGCCGAGCCCGACCACGACGCCGGCCACGAAGCCGATCAAGGTCCGACCGCTCTGGCTTCGGGCGGCCGCGGTAAACGAGGCGGTGATGCGCTGCATCGGCGCAGTTTACCGAGCCGACGGCAGACGCTGCGGCGACCCCGCCGCCGGTGGCCGCGCGTCGATCGCAGCCGGCCCGAGTCGACCCGCAGCCCGGCGCGCAGGTGCCCCGGGTCGCACGCGCGCGGCGCCGCCCGCTACATGCGCTCCGGCGCCGACACGCCGAGCAGCGCTAGGCCGTTGCGGATCACCTGCCGCGCGGCCAGCAGCAGGGCGAGGCGGGCATGGCGCAGGCGGTCTTCCTCGACCAGCACGCGCTCGGCGTTGTAGAAGGCGTGGAAATCGGCGCCGACGTCCTTCAGGTAGAAGCACACCTGGTGCGGCGCCAGCTCGTCGGCGGCGGCCTTGAGCACCTCGGGCCAGCTCGCCAGCCGTTGCAGCAGCGCCTGCTCCTTCGGCGCGACCAGCGGCGCCAGATCGACGTTCAGCGCGTGCGCCTCGTCGAGCGCGGCCGCGGCGCCGAACTTCTCGGCCGCCTGCGCGAGCACCGAGCAGATGCGCGCGTGCGCGTACTGCACGTAGTAGACCGGGTTGTCCTCGCTCTTGGCGAGCGCCAGATCGACGTCGAACACGAACTCGGTGTCGGCCTTGCGCGAGGCGAGGAAGAAGCGCACCGCGTCGCGCCCGACCCAGTCGAGCAGGTCGCGCAGCGTCACGTAGCTGCCGGCGCGCTTGCTCATCTTCACTTCGGCGCCGGACCGCAGCACGCGCACCATCTTGTGCAGCAGGTAGTCGGGGTAGCCCTTCGGGATCGCTAGGCCGAGGCTCCTGGCTGCCGCCTGCAACCCGCCCCGCACACGGGCGACGGTGCCGTAGTGGTCCGACCCCTGGACGTTGATCACCTTGGCGAAGCCGCGCTGGAACTTGGTCAGGTGGTAGGCGACGTCCGGGACGAAGTAGGTGTAGCTGCCGTCGGACTTGCGCATCACGCGGTCCTTGTCGTCGGCCGGCGGACCGCCGAAGCCGGCAATCTCGCCGATTTCGGTCGTCTTCAGCCACAGCGCGCCCTCGGCCTCGAAGGTCAGGCCGGAATCGACCATCGCATCGAGCGCGGCCTGGACCCGGCCTTCCGCGTACAGCGACGACTCGAGGTAGAAGCGATCGAAGCGCACGCCGAAGGCGGCGAGATCGACGTCCTGCTCGTGGCGCAGGTAGGCGACGGCAAAGCGGCGGATGTTGTCGAGGTCCTCGAGGTCGCCGCTGGCGTGCACCGGCGCGCCGTCGCGCGCGGTGTGCGCCCTGCGGTCGAGGAACTCGCGTGCGATCTCGACGATGTACTCGCCGCGGTAGCCGACCTCCTCCTCGTCGATCGTCGCGCCCTGCAACTGGCGCGCGCGCAGTTGCACCGATCTGGCCAGCGTGTCGATCTGCACGCCGGCGTCGTTGTAGTAGAACTCTCGCGTCACCTGCCAGCCCTGCGCGGCGAGCAGGTTGGCGAGCGCATCGCCGAGTGCCGCCTGGCGCGCATGGCCGACGTGCAGCGGGCCGGTGGGGTTGGCCGAGACGAACTCGACCATCACCTTCGCGCCGGCGTGCTCGCTGGTCACGCCGAACGACTCGCGGCTGCGCAGGATCTCGCGCACCGCCTGCTGCTTGGCGGCCGGCGCGATGCGCAGGTTGATGAAACCGGGGCCGGCGACCTCGACGTGGTCGACCAAGCCGTGCGCCGCCGGGTTCACCTTCAGCGCATCGGCGATCGCGGTGGCCACCTCGCGCGGGTTGCGCCTCAGGGCCTTGGCCACCTGCAGCGCCACGTTGCAGGCGAGATCGCCGTGCGCCTCGACCCGGGCTCGCTCCAGGACCACCGGCGCAGCGGGCGCACCAATGCCGGCGAGCGCCTGTTCGATCAGCGCGACCAGCCGTTGTCTTTGCTCGGACAGCATCCGTTGCGCCGATGGCGGTGAAAGGCGCGGATTCTAGCGACCGGTGCCTTCAGCAGGAGGCAGGGCAGGGACCGCGTCCTGCTCGGACTGCGCGACCGCCGATCGACCCCGCGAGCCCGACGATCCCGACAACGGCGAGGAAGCGTCGAATCATCGGCCGGAAATCTGCCGAAAGCCGTCGTTCAGAGCGCAGCCAGGAGCAGAAGCTCAACGCCCAGCATCAACTGCGGCGCGCAGCGCCGGCACCTGATGCTGTCGTTAGGCGCCCGTTCACGATACTGCCGATCGCTTGTCGTTGACGAGGTCTCCCAGGCCGCTCGCAGCGGCTGGATCGAACTCAGTCTGGTTGATGCGGGCGTACTTCCAGGCCGTTCCCGTTGCGGCGCTGACGCGCTCGCACCACGTCTTCAGCGCTTGGTCCTTCGCCTCTGTCCCCCCCCAGACGCGCCCCTTGGTCTCGATGATCCAGTTCACCTCGCCGACGCCAGTCTTCTGCACCACCACCCAGTCCGGGTGGTAGAAGCCGATCGCGCCGCTCGGCTTGAGGTAGTCGACGCGGAACTGGGTGCCGGACTCGCCCTGCTCGGTGGTGCCAAGCGACGCAAACCGGACCACGTCGCCGGACTTCTTGTCCAGGAACTCGGCGAAGCGGCGCTCGAAGTCGTTGTAGGTGGCGACGTAGTTGAAGACGGTCTTCTTGGCTTCGAGCGGAGGCAGGTTGCGCCGCCAACTGAAGGGCTTCGTCTCGGAAAGCCGGAAGTCCGCCTTGTCGAACTCGACGGCGCGGCGGTCGATCGTGAGCTCGGCGATCTTGCGTGCGAGGTACTTGGCGATCCCCTCCTGCAGCTCGAGCCGCGAGAGATGGGAGCAAAGCGCCTCGTCATCAAGGTTGACCGTCTTGCCGAAACAACGGGTCGCGACGTAGTCCCGCACCGTGGGGTACAGCTCGGCGAAGCGGTTCGGCAGCTTCGCCCGGTCGATGACCTTGTTGGTGATGCTGGCGAGCAGCTCGTGCGCGGGCGGCAGCTCGCCCGCCGCGATGTCGGCCTGGTGGACCTCCGTCTCAGTCGTCGCGAACTCGAGCTTCAGCTTCACCCGGAACTGCTCCGCGAGATCCTCCTGCTCGTAGATGGCGTCGAGCGCCTCCACCTTCAGCTCGGACAGCTTGCGGATGTCGTGCACCAGGCTCGGCTTCGTGATCGGGATTGCAATGTCATAGGCCAGCCGCTCCTGGATCGGCGAAATGATGACAGGCGGCGGGGGATCGGTCTTGGTGCTGGCGACGCCCACGCCTTCTGCTTCGAGCTGGCTGCGAAGCACGTTGAGAAGGTTGCGGGTGCCGAGCACCTCCAGCGTCTGCGTGCGGTCCGGGCTGACCTGGGTCATCAACCGCAGGCCGCGCCCGATTACCTGCTCGGGCAGGATCTCGGCCTTCGCCGTGAACGGGCGCAGGCCGAGGACGACGGTCACGTTCCGCACGTCCCAGCCCTCGCGCAGCATCATCACGCTGACGATCGCCTTGACCTTGCTTTCGGCCTTGTCGATGTCGCGGGCCGCCTCGCGCGCCTTGTCGAGGTCCTTCTTGGTGATCTCCCCGGCGGCATCGGTGTGGATGACCAGAACCTCAGCCTCCTTGAGGCCGAACTCGTTCGTCTTCCACAGATACTCGCCGATGGCATCGGCATAGACGTTCTTCTCGGCCATAATGAACAGCACCGGCCGCGTGCCGAGCTGCTTGTAGACCTTGTGGTGCTCCTTCCAGCGCTGCACCGCGGCCCGCAACCAGTAGCCGTACTTCTCGCCGATGTTGTCCGCGGTGACGCCATCCGGGTCGTCCTTCGGCTGCTTGGGGTCGTCCTCCTTGGTGACGATCAGCGGCGCCTTGACGATGCGGTCCTCCACGGCCTGGGCGAGCGGGTAGTCGCACACGGTCCAGGGGAAGTACATGCCATTCTGATCCTTGGGCGTGGCCGAGAAGTCGAGCCAAAGCGCGAGACCCTTGGGCAGCGCCCGATGGATCGCGAGCAGGGACTGGCTCCACTGAAGGTCCTCGTCGTGGACGTGGTGCGCCTCGTCGTTCATCACGACGAGGTCCTTGAGCGACTTCACCCGCTCCAGCACGGAGCGCTGGCCCGAGGCGGCGAGGTCTTGCGCGGGCTTCTTGCCGAGCAGCGCCTCGATGGCGTTCTGCGGTGTCCACGCCTGATCGCGCGACTCGTAGAGCTGCTGGACGTTCGTAAGGAACAGGTTGCTGGAAGGGTCGGGCTCCGCCGCCTCGCCACGCAGGATCACCTTCTGCGAGAACGCGCCGCGCCACTCCGGCGGGATCAGCGGCAGCTCGTAGAAGATGCGGTTGGCGGCGAAGTCCTTCTCGAGCCGCTGATAGACGATCACGTTCGGCGCGACGATCAGGAAGTTGGTGGACAGCTCCGAGCCGGGCAACCGCTGCTTGTGGAAGCGGGACCAGACGATGGTCATCGCGATCACCCACGTCTTGCCCGATCCGGTGGCCATCTTGAAGGCGAAGCGGCGCAGGTCCTCGGGCGGGAGGTCCTGCACGCCCTCGGCGTCGAGCTCGGGGACATAGCGCCGGAGCTGCCGACGGCCGTCCATGGTGGTCTGAAACACGATGTTATCGGAGAACAAATCCTTCTTGAACCTGGTCGCGTGCGCCTGAATGAGCTTCTGGGTGTCGCGCTGGCCGGCGATTTCCACCAGCCACGCCAGCGTCTCGATCGCCTCGCGCTGGCAGAAGTAGTAGCGGAAGGGCACGCCGAAGCCGGGGACCTCATGGTCCTCGTCGAACCAGTACTCGAACAGCCGCCGCGTGACGTCGGACGCGCCCTCGTAGCCGCCCGCGCGCCAGGCATCCACCGCCGCGCGGATCTTCGGCACCAGCAGCAGCCGGCTGGGGCGACGGCCGGACTCGTCCACCCGCCAGCCCGTGGCCGCCCGGTCGTCCTTCACTAGATATGAGAGCGGCTTCTCCCATGGCCGGCGGCCCGGAATCTCCGGCAGGTCCTTGTCGTAGGCGATGACGGCCTTGGCCATGGCTACTTCACCTCCACGTCGAAGGCTTGCGAGGTGTCGTTGCCGAAGATGTCGATCACCTTGACGAGGATGCGGTACTTGCCCGGCCTCTCGTAGGCGTGCACGTCGGAGCTGAGCGGGAGCTTGCGCTCCTTGCGGGTGCGGTAGGCTACCCAGCCCTGCATGAAGGTGTCGTTGCGGAAGTCCCAGTCCACCGCCCAGTAGTCGATGTAGTCCGACCACTTCTTGACCTTGCTGCGCACGTCCTCGGGGATCAGCTCGGTGTTGGGGATGACGAAGTCCTTGAGCGCCACCTGAGCGCTGAGCTTCTTCGGCGGCTTGATCTCGGCCTCGAGGTAGGCCAGCTCGAAGAAGCGCACGTCGCCCTTGGCGGCGGCTTGCTGCTCCATCACCTCGCGCGGGATCTGCAGGAGCAGGAGCTTCACACCCTTCTTCTTCGCCGCCTCGACCATAAGGTCGTAGAGGCCCATCTCCCACTCCCAGCCGAGCACGTGCAATTCGCCCTGCTTGAGCTTGGCGCACTCGTCCACCGCCACGTCGATCTCGGCGATCGTTACCGGCGCATCCACCGCGCCGATGTGGATCATGGCCTTGCCCTTCTTGCCGTGCAGGTGCGCCATACCCGCCACCGGCTGGGCGCCATAGAGCTTGAGGATGAAGGCGAGATACTCGTAGAGCGCCCGCTCGGCGAGCGGCTTGTCCTTCGCGTCGCCGAAGGTCACGCCCTGCCAATACTGGCGCTCGTACTTGCCGAGGTTCAGCACCTCGAAGGGCTTGCAGTTCTCGATGCCGAGCAATCGCTTGCGTGTGACGTGGATGCCCCAACGGCCGAGATCGCAGCCGATCCAGCGACGACTGAGCTTCTCAGCGACGGCGAGCGTGGTGCCGGAGCCGCAGAAGAAGTCAGCGACCAGGTCGCCCTCGTTTGAGGATGCTCTCAGGATCCGGCCAAGGACACTTTCGTTCTTCTGAGTGGCATACCCCGTCTTCTCTTGCGAGAAGCTCTTGATCTGGATCGAATCGAGCGACTCCTCGCCCTTGAGTTCGAACTCAAAAGGATTCGCGTTCCACACGTCCTCGATGGGGTAGCCCTTACCGCCGGCCTCGGCTCCACCTCTTCTCTCGTAGCCAGGTGGGTAGGGCACGTACTCCTTGTTGAAGGTGAAGTCACCAGGTGTCTTCACGTAGAAGAGGATCGTGTCGTGATTCCGGATCCAGTTCTTGGCGACGCTCTTGTAGCCAGAGATCCAGCCTATCCGCCAGACGACTTCGCGCTGGAACGAATCCACGCCGAACACCTCGTCCATCAGGGCTTTGACGTAATGCCCGACCGTGGCATCGAGATGGACGTAGATCGAACCCTTGGGGCTCAACAAGTCACGCATCAGGCTCAGGCGTGTACGCACCATCTCCAAGTAGCTGCTGATGCCGCTCCCCCAAGTGTCGCGGTAGGCCTTCTCTTCAAGGGCAGACTGCTCCTTCGTGATCTCTTCACCGGATTCACCAACTTCCGTCTTGAACGCGAAGTCCGCCCCCGTCGCGAACGGGGGATCGATGTAGATGAGGTCGATCTTCCCCGCGAACTTCTCCAGCAGCGAGCCCATGACCAGCAGGTTGTCGCCCCAGATGAGCTTGTTCCGCCAGCCCGCCTCGAAGGTATCGCCCTCCTTGCCCTCGTAGACGTCGAAGAGGCCGCCCTGCACACCGCCCTTCTTCGCCTCGCGCGTGGCGCGGCTCTCGTTGACGGTCTCGATGACCTGGAACGGCAGGCTGACGCGCGGCACTTCCCTGAGCGTGCCGTCCTCGTTGTACTTGCCGCGCCAGACGAGCTCGGTCCGGGTGATGTCGATCTTCGCCATTTACTCGGGCTCCTTGTTCTTCGTCAGGTGCGCACGGCCCGCCTCGGTCAGGCGGTAGCGCTGGAGTCGACTGCTGGGCTTGTCCGGGATCGTTCTCTCGATCAGCCCCGCATCGAGGGCGGGGTGGAGATAGTTCTCGCGGAAGGTGGGACGGTGCGTGATCCCCACGGCTTGGCGCAGCTCACCCGCCGAGGACTCGCGATCCCGCAACGCCTCCAGGAGTCGCCGGACTGGGTCGGTCGACTGGGTCGGTGACTGGGTCGGTGACTGGGTCGGTGACTGGGTCGGTGACTGGGTCGGTGACTGGGTCGGTGACTGGGCCCCGGCCCGGTCGGCCTGCTTCCGCTGCTCGGCCGTGGCCTGTGCCCGGATGCCCGGATTCGGCCAAAAAATCGTCGTGACGAACCCGTTGGCCTCCCACTCGGGCTCGGGATAGCCGCCCTCGCGTGCCTCGTCGCGGATGCGCTTGACGCCGGTGCCGGCCTTCTCGATGAAGTCGATCCGGTGCAGGAGATCGGCGATGAGCGCGTTGCGACGCACGCTCTTGCGCCCGAGGTCGGCCAGCGTCATCCCCTTGGGCAGCCCGCCTGGGCTCACCACCTCGATGCGGTCGGTGTATATCTCTACGAAGACGTTGGCCCCCTCGACGAACCAGTCGCGATGCATCACGGCGTTGGTAATCGCCTCGCGCAGGGCCTTCATCGGGTACTCTGGGATGTTCTCGCGCTGGAGGCGCTCGATCCGGTAGGCGAGGCGGGTGTTGCGCTCGATGAAGCGCAGCGCCTCCTCGATGTCGGCCACCACGCCACCATCGAAGTCCTTGCGGTCAAGGATGTGGACCTTGTCCGCGCCCTTGGCGAGCAGGCACGTGATGTACGCCTGGTTGAAGAAGTGGCGCACGTTCCTGGCGAAGAAGAGCACACCGGCGTTGCGGAAGAGGAGCTTGCCGCCGGCGCGTTCGGCGGCCTCGATGTTCACGAGCACGTCTTCGGTGCGCGGCTTGCCGGTAATGCCGGAAAGCCTCAGCCAGGCGTTGTACTTTCCGCGGTCGAAGTCCTGTGGGTAGCGAAAGCGCGGGCAGGGCGCGAGGTCGAAGCGGACCGCCCCCTCGACCCGGAAGAAGTCGCGGATCTCCTCGCGGTTGAGTTTCTGTGTCGCCGCCCCCTGCCGCCAGAAAAACCCCTCGCTGCATTGCACCGGCTTGGCCTCACTCTCCCGCACATGGATCACCATGACTTCAGCCGCCGGTTCGACAAGCACGATGACCGGCGGGTCGCAGTTGCGGGCCATGTCCTGGATGCGGGCGCGAAGGTTGTTTGAGTCCTTCACGCCAACGACCGTGCCGTCGTCGCGCACGCCGAGCAGGATCCGGCCTCCGATCGTGTTCGCCATCGCCACGAGATCGCGGGCCAGGGAAGCGGGAAGGCTCTCCTTGAATTCGAGGGTCGTTCCCTCGCCCTCCTGGATCAGGATGCGCAGATCGGCGGGCTTCACGCGACAACCTCCTCGCGCCGGATGATCCCTTCGGCGTGGCACAGCATCTTGAGGTCGCACTCCTTGCAGATCGCCGCCTCGGGCGGCGCCGTGACCGCGAACTCGCGCGCCTGGATGCGGCGCACCGTCTCGTCGAAGTACCGGCCTGCCTCTTCGACCCGCGCCGGCTCGTAGGGCAGGACCATCAGCGCATCTTGCTTGCGGGGCTCCGAGGTCCAGTAGAGCAGCAGCCGGTCCACGTGCCGACCGTGGCGTCGCTCCAGGATGTGCGCGTAGGTGCAGAGCTGGCGCTCGTAGGCGGCGATCAGCTCCGGGCTGTCCTTGGGGCGCGGCGAGGTCTTGAAGTCGAGCAGCTCGAGCTTGCCGTCGCCGCCGAGCAGCAGGTCCACCTTGCCGGCGAGGATGTAGCCGTCTTTCTCCAGCGAGACGTCCACCTCGGTCTGGATCACCCGGCGCATCTCGTCGCGGTTCTGGCGGAAGTAGTTCATCACCTGCGCGAACGCGGAATCCTTCGCCGCGTCGCCGATCGGGCGCACGTCGGAGAGCGTGAGGAAGCGGAACGTGCGCTCGAAGAGTTCGCGGATGCGCGGCTCGGCCAGCGTGTCGAGCTTGCCGTCGAGCGCAAGGCGGTGGATCTCCTCGATGGTCTGGTGCACCAGCAGGCCGAAGAAGATCACCGCCGAGCGCGAGGGCGTGAAGTCGTACTCGCGAAAGAACTGGTACTGGCGCGGGCAGGTCTCGTAGATCTTGAGGTCGCCGGTGAAGCTGTAGGCCTTCTTCACCGGCATCCGCTCGCGCACCTCGAAGCACTGCGCGGCGAGCAGCTCCTTCTCGACGTAGGGCCACTGGGGCAGCCCCTGCCAGATGGGCGCGAAGTGGTCCTTCGGCGCCTGGTGTGCTGTGAGTACCAGCACCTTCTGCGGGCGCGAGAAGGCGACGTAGTGCAGCCGCATCCGGTCGAAGAGGGTGATCCGGCTCTCGGGCTCGAAAGGCGGCCGGTGGTAGAACGGCCCGAGGTCGCGGTCCGTCTGCTTGGGGCTCGAAAGCTGGTTGGAGAGCGAGCCGACCACCACCACCGGGAACTCAAGTCCCTTGGCCTGGTGGATGGTCATCACCTGCACGTGGCCGGTGGGGAAGGGCTGGTCCGGGTCCTCGTACTCGTTGATGCCGCCGTCGTAGAGCAGGCGCAGGAAGCTGTTGAAGAAGTGCAGGCGCAGGAACTCGCGGTTCTTGTGCGTGACGACGGTGTAGTGGTAGTAGCTCTGGAAGAGGCTCAGGAGCTGGGAGAAGATCGCGAGATTGCGCGCCGTGTTCTCGTGCTGGACGGCGCTGCGCAACGGTTCCAGGGCGAGCAGGTGATAGAGGTAATCGGCCGGCCGGAGGTCGAGCGCCTCGCCTTCGCGCAGGCGATCGATCTCGCTTGTCCAGCGCTGGAGCGACGCGGCAAGCGGATGCGGCGAGCCGAAGCGGCGGCCGAGTTGGACGATCGCGCCGTCCACGTAGCCGGCGAGCTCCGCCACGGCGCCCGCCACCTGGCCGCGCCCGCCGCCGTGCCAGCCGAAGATCACGGCGAAGCAGGCGACGAGGTCGCGCACCTCGGGAACCTCGAAGTAGGCGCGGGCGCGGGGACAGAACGCCGGGATGCCCTTCGCTTCGAGCGCCGCCAGATACGGCCCGCTGTGCTCCTCGCGGACGCTGTGTAGCAGGAGTGCGATCTGGCTGTAGTCCGCGACCACGGCGTTGGTTTTCAGGAACGCGACGAGGTCCGCGAAGCGCGTCGCTTCGTCGCGGTGGTCGCGCCCCCAGATACTGATGACCGCCGGATAGTCGGGGTGCGACCCGTCCGCGTCGGCGTGGATGGTCTTGTCGAAGCGGAACGACGCGCCGTGCGGATTCGACCAGTCGGCCGAGGCCATCCAGCGGTCGTAGCGTTCGACGATGGCGCGATGCGAGCGGTAGTTGGTCTCGAGCTTCACGACGCGGCAACCGGGGAGGCGCTGCGGGAACTCGAGAATGTTCCGGACCGTGGCGCCCCGGAAGCGGTACAGGCTCTGATCCTCGTCGCCGACCACGCACAGGTTGCCGCTGCGCTCGGTGAGCTTGAGCAGGAGCTGCTCCTGGATGAAGTTCGTGTCCTGGTACTCGTCGACCAGGACATAGCGCAGGTCATGCGTCACGGCGTCCGCTGTCGCCGCCTCGCCCAGCAGGTCGAACACGAGGCGCTGCAGGTGGGCGAAGTCGGTCCGGTTCGCCGCCACCAGGGCGCGCTGGTAGCGGTGGTACGCCTCGCCGATCGCGCGGATGAACGGATCGACCGAAGCGACGAGGCGCTCCGGGTCGACCAGCTCCTCGGTGATTTTGTCGAAGTAGGCGCGCGCCCCTTCGATGGCGGTCCAGCGGGTCTTCCAGCGGCGAAGGAACTGGTCGTTCTCGGCCGAACCGATGATCTCGTCGAAATGCTCGAAGACGAAGAGGAGCTGGGTCAGCTCATCCAGCGTGTCGTAGCTGTGCCCTAGCTCGGTGCGGTGCCGGTGCTGGCTCAGGATGCGGTTGGAGAGGCTGTGGATCGTCGAGGCGGTCAGCTCAGAAAGGTCGCCCTTGTACCCGACGGTCCGCGCGGCGGCGGCGAGGCGATCGCGCATCTCGAATGCCGCCTTCTCGGTAAACGTGCAGAGAACAATCTGCCTCGGGTGAGCCTTCCCCAGCAGCAGCAGGTTCAGCGCGCGCAGGACGATGCTGTAGGTCTTGCCGGAGCCCGGGCCGGCGATCACGAGCAAGGGTCCGTCGAGATGGCCCACGATCGCCCGCTGGGCGTCATTGAGCGCCCGGTAGTGCTCTGCGATGGCGGGCGCGATGCTCACAAGAGCCCCGCCTTTCGAAAGCTGAACGTGTCCTGTGCCGACACGATCAGGTGATCGACCACCTTGAGGTGCACCGTCTCCGCAGCGAGGATGATGGCGCGGGTGAGAAGCTTGTCGTGCTCGCTCGGCGTGAGATTGGCGCTCGGGTGGTTGTGCGCCAGCACGACCGCCGCCGCTCCGCGCTTCAGCGCCGCTTCGATGACGCGTCGCGGGTAAACCGTCGCACGGTCGATGGTGCCCTCTTCAAGGGTCTCCACGCCGTCGCGCAACAGCCGGTAGCCTGAGTCAAGATACGCCACCTCGAAGACCTCGTTCTGCAGGGCGCCGATCCGCATGCGCCAGAACTCCGCGAGCCGAACGGGATCTGCTAAAGAGTCGCGGCCTTCGACGCTTTGCTGAAGGTAGAGCGTGGCAGCGGCCTTGATGATCTGGAGTGCCACCGGCGTGGCGTTGCCGATGCCGTGGACGGCCCGAAGCTCGTCAATGGGCGCATCAAGGATGGCGCGGAGATTCCCGAACCGCGCGATCAGCGCTTTGGCCGGCTGCTTCACGTCCGATCGTGGAATCGCCAACGTCAGGAGCAGTTCGACCACCTCGTAGTCGGCGAAGGCTGCCAGCCCGCCTTTAAGGAATCGCTCGCGCAGACGCTGGCGGTGGCCGTGGTAGTGAGGATCGTCATCGGTCATGGACAATCCCGTCTCGATTCCTCTCGCCGAGTACTGCACGTCCGTGCGTCAGGTGCGCCGATCGTGGTTTGTCGCGCTAGAAATTCCATTTGATCGGTCTTTCCATCCCGTCAGTCGCCCCACAGCGGTCTTCCGCGAAGCCCGACGGGGCATCACTTCGTCGAACCCTGTCTCCGGAGCCGCTCCTTGAGATCGGCGAACGGCGAATAGGTCGTCACCCGAACTGCGCTCGTCGAGCCACTGCCAGCAGCTTGGGCGGCCTCCAACTCCCGTTGGTGCTCGTTGTCGTGGCAATAAAGACAAAGCAGTTCCCAGTTACTGCCGTCCACTGGGTTGTTGTCGTGATTGTGGTCACGGTGGTGAACGGTCAACTCACGCAGATTTGCCCGCGTGAACTCGCGAGCACAGCGACCGCAGATCCACGGATAGATCTTCAGCGCGCGCTCACGATAGTTCTTTGCACGCTCATCGGCGGCACGTCGCGCTTCGGCGACAACGCGATCTAGCCTGCTCGGGTCGACTGGTGCCATTGCGCCCCCTTGGGCTGCGCTCGTGGTGCAATCGTGAATGCTTTCCTGCCGGTCCGGCAAGTCGTCGTCACGTCGGAACTCGGGCGCACCGCAATTGACGCGCTGCCCGCAAGCCGGGAATCGACTCCCTCAGCAACGGTCCTCAGCTTTTCCGCGTCAGCGGCGTGCCGCCGGGCCTGAAGGCGACATGCTCCGGGCCTTCCTCTGCACCCAAGTCGATGATCTGCAGATCTGCCAGGCGCTGGTTGGCCGCGTGCGCGCCGGTGTAGCCAGGCGACGCCGGCACGAGCACGCTCACCGGGCTTACCGGCACCGGCCACAGCGGCGGATAGGCGATGAGCACCAGGAAGGCCAGGGCGACGGTCCAGGTTGATTCGTCTCAGCATGTCAGTTGCTCCACCACGCTGCGCGCGACCCGCGACGCATGAAACCGACGGTGTCGTTCCCGCCCCCGCCTTCGCGGGGGCAGGCTGTAGCGGGAACCCAGCTTCGTTGCTGCGCTAGATCCCCGCTTGCGCGGGGAAGATCCCCGCTGGAGCCTGCCCTCGACTCCGATCGGGGGCGGGGATGACACTCCGGGAGGTTTCATTTCAGCGATCCAGCGGGCAAAGCGAAGCATTGCATGCGGCCGGACCGTCGTAGTCGGCCCGAACTGTTCGGAAGCGGCAAACGTCCCGGAAGTGTTGGTCGGATTCGGCAACCCGCAAGCCGCTCATGAAGCATTGCCTATCGCGTGCCCCGCAGGACGGCGGCTTTCGGCACTGCCAATGGTTGGTACTACCGACCCAGTACGGTCCATTCGCCTAATCGAAAGCCGACTCGGAGCGAAGCAATCAAGCTGCCTTGGCTGCGAGTTGAACGCCAAGAGCGCGCATGACCTTCATGATGGTGTCGTAGCGCGGCTTGGCGCCAGGCGCGAGCGCCTTGTAGAGGCTCTCGCGTCCGAGGCCAGCGTCCCTCGCGACCTGCGCCATTCCGCGTGCGCGCGCGACGTCAGCCAACGCCAGCAAGAGGAGATCCGGATCTCCGGTTTCCAGGATCGCCGTCATGTACTCGGCAACCGCGGCATCGTCCGTGAGGTATCGGGCCGCATCAAACGGGGTCAGCTTGACCTTGGTCTTGGCTTTGCTCATCAATCCAACTCCAGCTGGTCGAGCATTCGCTTCGCCCGACGAATGTCCGCTGCCTGACTTGACTTATCGCCACCCGCGAGCATCACGATGAGGATCTTTCCGCGTCGAGTGAAGTACAGGCGATAGCCAGGACCGAAGTTCACCCGCATCTCGGAAATCTCGCCGCCCACCGACTTCCAGTCGCCCAGGTTGCCTGCCTCGGCCTGACGAAGGCGCGCGGCGATGCGAACCTGCGCGCGATGATCATCCAACTCGTCAAGCCACTCCTCGAACTGGGACGTCAGCCGGACCGTGAACATGCGCTTATTGTATCCATACGGATACGATCGTCAACCGTCCTGCCGCGCCCGTGATCGTCGAAAGCGGCTGAGGGAGTGTCGGTTTCAGGGAAGAGTCAAATGCAACGGCGAGCGTCGCCTTATGGCCGAACTCCGAAGCAGGTCATCCACTCCATAGCCGACCCCCCTGAACCCGCCATTCCGCCCGCCGTGCAACCGCCTCGGCGATCACGCGTCCGCGCGCCGCGTCACCTTCTCCCTCAGCGTGACGAAATCCTCGGCTGCGGTCGGGCGGCCGCCGAAGAGCGTCTGTGCAAACGCGGCGCGCTCGCGGATCGCACCGGGGTGAGCTGCAGGCGGTGCGCGACGTCGCCCACCGCATGGATGTGCGGCACGCTGGTGCGCGAGTCGGCGTCCACCTGGACTGCGCGGTCGCGGGTCAACGGCGTCGACGAGCGCACCCGCCAGCAGGTTGCACCGGTGCGACGGCGACGACCTTGGCAAGCATAGTGACGGCGCCGGCCGGTCCGCGTGGCCGGCGGGCCGATCCGCAGCACGGACCGGGCTCCGGATGCGTCGATGGCGCGACGCGCAGCCCGCAACGAGCGCCGGAATCGGCCCGAAGGCGACCCGCCGGCCCTGCCGCTACCATCGCCGGATGCGTTGTGAGATCGACCACCTCGTCGTCGCCTGCGCCGACCTCAACCAGGGCTCGGCATGGGCGCAGGACCGGCTCGGGGTCGCCCCGGCGCCCGGCGGCAAGCACGCGACGATGGGCACCCACAACCGGCTGCTCAGGCTCGGTCCGCGGATCTATCTGGAGCTGATCGCGATCGATCCCGACGCGCCCGCGCCCGCGCATCCGCGCTGGTTCGATCTCGACCGCCCCGAGGTGCGGGCGCGCGCCGCACAGGCGCCGTTCCTGCTGACGTGGGTCGCCGCCACCGGCGACATCTGCGAGGCCGTGCGCCGCGTGCCGGCGCTGGGCGAGGTGACACCGTTCTCGCGCAACGCCTATGCGTGGCAGTTCGCGCTGCCGGCTGAAGGACGGCTGAACTTCGGCGGCGTGCTGCCGGCGGTGATCGAGTGGAGCAGCGAGCATCCGGCGGCCGCGCTGGCCGACAGCGGCTGCGAACTGCTGGCGCTCGATCTCGCGCATCCGGCGGCAGCGAGCATCGTGCCGCTGTTTCGCGCGCTCAGGCTGATGGGCCCGATCGACTTGAAGGCCGGGCCGCGCGCACTGAGCGCGCGTCTGCGCACGCCGCGCGGCGAGATCGCGCTCGCCTAGCCGCAGTGCTGCGCCGCGACCTGCTGGCCGCGCTGGCGGCGGCCACCGTTTCACCGAGGACTTTTGCGATGAGTACCAACGTCAAGGACGGGCCGCAGCCGCCGATCGCCAGGCAGGTGCCGCACACGGTCAGCGGCCCGCACGGCGAGCGCATCGACGAGTACTACTGGCTGCGCGACGACGACCCCGACAGCAAGCGGCCCGAGATCCTCGACTACCTGCGCGCCGAGAACGCCTACACCGAGGCGATGCTGGCGCATCTGGCGCCGCTGCACGAGACGCTGGTACGCGAGATGCGCGCGCGCATCAAGGAAGACGACGCCAGCGTGCCGGTGTACGACAACGGCTACTGGTACTGGCGGCGCTACGACACCGGCGCCGAGTACCCGCGGCATCTGCGCCGCCGCGGCGGCGTCGACGGCTGCGATCCGGCCGCGCCCGAGGAAGTGATCCTCGACGAGCCGGCGATGGCGCGCGGTCTGCCGTTCTTCGAGCTCGGCGGCTGGGCGGTGAGCCCCGACAACCAGTGGCTGGCGTGGACCGAAGACACGGTCGGCCGGCGCATCAACACGCTGCGCATCAAGAATCTCGCCAGCGGCGAGGTGCTGCCGGAGGCGATCGGCGGCGTGCTCGAGGAGATGGTGTGGGCCGCCGACAGCGAGACGCTCTTCTACATCCGGCAGGACCCGCAGACGCTGCAATCCGGCCCGGTGTACCGCCACCTGCGCGGCAGCGATCCGCAGGCCGACGCGCTGGTCTACGACGAGCCGGACAAGACGCTGTTCACCTCGGTCGGCCACACCGCGTCGCGCCAGTTCGTCACGATCTGGATCACCGGCTTCACGACGACCGAACTGCGCATGGTGCCGATGGCCTCGCCGGCCGACGCGCCGGCGGTGGCGATGCCGCGGCGCGCCGACGTGCGCAGCTACGCCGACCACCTGCACGGCCGCTGGGTGATCCGCACCAACGACGGCGCGCGCAACTTCCGGCTGATGCAGGCGCGCGACGGCGAACTGGCCGATGCGCAGCGCTGGACCGAGCTCGTCTCCGGCCGCGAGCAAGCGACGATCGAGGCCTTTGCCCTGTTCGACACCGCGCTGGTGGTGGAGGAGCGGGTCGATGCCAACGCGCAGTTGCGCGTGCTGCCCTGGCCCGAGGCCGGCGGCCGCGCGCCGTTTGCGGTGCCGGCCGACGAGCCGGCGTTCGCGATGGCGATCGGCACCAACCTCGATGCGGCGCTGCCGCGGCTGCGCTACCGCTACGACTCGATGGTCACACCCACGCGAGAATACGACGTCGATCTGGCCACCGGCGCGCGCACGCTGCTCAAGGAGCGGCCGGTGATCGGCTACGACCGCAGCTTGTACGAGACGGCGCGGCTGTGGGCGCCCAGTCGGGACGGCCAGCGCATCCCGGTGTCGATCATGTGGCGCACCGATCGCTACCGGCGCGACGGCAGTGCGCCGCTCGTCCTGCACGGTTACGGCGCCTACGGCTACTCGTACGACCCGCACCTGCCGCGCGAGGCGCTGTCGCTGATCGACCGCGGCTTCGCCTTTGCGATCGCGCACGTGCGCGGCGGCGCCGAGCTCGGCGAAGGCTGGTACGAGGACGGCAAGCTCGCGAACAAGCAGAACACCTTCAACGACTTCGTCGACGTCACCGACTTCCTCGTGCGCGAGAAGTACGCAGGCAAGGTGTTTGCCAGCGGCGGCTCGGCCGGCGGCCTGCTGATGGGCGCGATCGCCAACCAGGCCGGCATGAAGTACGCGGGCATCTCGCTGTGGGTGCCGTTCGTCGACGTGGTGACGACGATGCTCGACGAGACCATCCCGCTCACCGCCAACGAGTGGACCCAGTGGGGCGACCCGCGCGACAAGAGCGCGCACGACCGCATGCTCGCCTACTCGCCGTACGACAACCTCGAACGCAAGCCTTACCCGCCGATGATCGTTCACGCCGGCCTGTGGGACGCGCAGGTGCAGTACTTCGAGCCGGCCAAGTACGTCGCCCGTCTGCGCGCGCGCAAGACCGACACCAACCCGCTGCTGCTGCACATGGACCTGGAAGCCGGCCACGGCGGCAAGAGCGGCCGCTTCGAGCGCCTGCGCGACGTGGCGCGCGAGTTCGTGTTCTTTCTCGACCTGGCGGGTGTGCGCTCGTAGAACGCGGCGCCCAGGGCGAGCGGATCTGCCCTTCGCCGTTTGCTCGGGACGTTGAGTAGGTTTGCTCAACACACGGTAAGTCGGATGCGCACTGCCCGCGCCCGCTGGCACGGCGGTTCGCTTTCCTTCTGGATTTCTCAGGACGCAGAATCCAGACTTCGTCCTTCTCACCGACCGAGCAGCCATCGATGCCCAAGCGCCAGAAAGAGATCGCCGACAGCGCCGCCACCGTCGGCTACGAAGCCCAGCTCTGGCAGATGGCCGACGCCCTGCGCGGCAGCATGGACGCTGCCGAGTACAAGCACGTCTGCCTCGGCCTGCTGTTCCTGAAATACATCTCCGACGCCTTCGAGGAGAAGCACGCCGCGTTGGTGGCCGAGAAGGCCCAGGGCGCCGACCCCGAAGACCCCGACGAATACCGCGCGCAAAGCATCTTCTGGGTGCCGCCCGAGGCGCGCTGGCCGCACCTGAAGGCGCAGGCACGCCAGAGCACCATCGGCCAGCTCGTCGACGACGCGATGGCCGGCATCGAGCGAGACAACCCGGCGTTGAAGGGCGTGCTGCCCAAGGACTACGCCCGCCCTGCGCTGGACAAAGTACGCCTGGGCCAGTTGATCGACATGATCAGCAACATCAGGGTCGGCGACGAAGCCAGCCGCGCCAAGGACGTGCTCGGCCGCGTCTACGAATACTTCCTCTCGCAGTTCGCCAGCGCCGAGGGCAAGAAGGGCGGCGAGTTCTACACGCCGCGCTGCGTGGTCAAGCTGCTGGTCGAGATGCTCGAGCCCTACCGCGGCCGCGTGTACGACCCGTGCTGCGGCTCATCGGGCATGTTCGTGCAGTCGGTGGAGTTCATCCGTGCGCACAGCAACGGCAATGGCAACGCCTGCCCCGGACCGCGATCCGGGGGCGGCAAGGCCGGTGGACAGAAGCGGGCCGACCTCTCGATCTACGGCCAGGAGTCGAACTACACCACCTGGCGGCTGGCGCGCATGAACTTGGCCATCCGCGGCATCGACAGCGGCCAGATCGCGCAGGGCGACACCTTCCACAACGACCGCCATCCGGACCTGAAGGCCGACTTCATCCTCGCCAACCCGCCCTTCAACATCTCCGACTGGGGCGGCGAGCGCCTGCGCGACGACAAGCGCTGGCAGTACGGCGCACCGCCTGCCGGCAACGCCAACTTCGCCTGGGTACAGCACATCGTCCACCACCTCGCGCCAGCGGGCGTGGCCGGCTTCGTGCTGGCCAACGGTTCGATGTCGTCCAACCAGTCCGGCGAGGGCGAGATCCGCAAGCGCCTGATCGAAGCCGACCTGGTGGACTGCATGGTCGCGCTGCCGGGCCAGCTCTTCTACTCGACGCAGATCCCCGCGTGCCTGTGGTTCCTGGCGCGCGACAAGCGGGGCGGCCGTCGTCCCGGCGAAGGCCGGGACCCAATCTCACTGCGCGACCGCCGCGGCCAAGTGCTCTTCATCGACGCCCGCAAGCTCGGCCGTATGGTCGACCGCACGCATCGCGAACTGACCGACGAGGATGTCGCCCGCATCGCCGACACCTACCACGCGTGGCGCGGCGAGAAGGAAGGCGGCGAGTACGCCGACGTCCCCGGCTTCTGCAAGAGCGCGGAGCTTTCCGAAGTGCGCAAGCACGGCCACGTGCTCACGCCCGGCCGCTACGTCGGCGCCGAGGCGCAGGAGGTTGAGGCCGAGCCGTTCGAGCAGAAGATGCGACGGCTCACCGCGGCACTGCGAGAGCAGCAGGCCGAGGCCGCGAAGCTCGATGCCGCGATCGCCGCCAACCTGAAGGAGCTTGGGTATGGCCAGTAGTAAGACGGCGGCAAAGAAACCGTCGCAGCCTTTGGCACAAGTCCGGCGCTCGCTGGGCCGCGTACGGTCCGACGGACGGGCCCTGTTCCCCGTTGCGCCGCCGAGGTCCGAGGTGCCGAGCGGGTACGGCGACACACTGAGCGAGATGAAGGCGCGAATCCAGCAGGCGCGCCTTCGCTCCGTCCTGGCCGCCAACGCGGCCATGCTCCAGCTCTACTGGGACTTGGGGCGCACCATCCTCGCTCGCCAGGCACGCGAGGGGTGGGGCGCGAAGGTCATCGATCGGCTCTCCACCGACCTCCGCGAGGCCTTCCCCGACATGTCGGGGCTCTCACCGCGGAACCTGCGATACATGCGTGACTTCGCATCGGCCTGGCCGGACGCCGAAATTGTGCAACGGCTGTTGCCAAATCTTCCCTGGGGCCAGAATGTCGTGCTGCTCGACAAGGTGCGCGATCCGCAGGCGCGCCACTGGTACGCGGGCCAATGCGTCGAGCACGGCTGGAGCCGCAGCATCCTCGCGCTGCAGATCGAGCGGCGCCTGCACGAGCGGCAGGGCAAGGCGCGCAACAACTTCGCGCTGACGTTGCCGCCCGCCGATTCGGACATGGCGGCGCAGGTCTTCAAGGATCCGTACCTCTTCGACTTCCTCGGCACCGCCGACCCGCGCCGCGAGCGCGAGGTCGAGCGCGCCCTCATCGATCACATCCAGCGTTTCCTTCTCGAACTGGGCAGCGGATTCGCCTTCGTGGGCCGGCAGGTACCGCTCGAAGTGGGCGACCAGGATTTCATCATCGACCTGCTCTTCTACCACCTGAAGCTGCGCTGCTACGTGGTCGTCGAGTTGAAGGCCGTCGCCTTCGACCCGGGCTTTGTCGGCCAGTTGAACCTCTATCTCTCCGCCGCCGATGATCTGCTGCGCCACCCCGACGACCAGCCCACCATCGGCCTGCTCCTGTGCCGCGGCAAGAATGAGTTCGTGGTCGAGTACGCCCTGCGGCATCTGAAGCGCCCTGTCGGCATCGCCGAATGGGAGACCGCGCTCGTCGACAAGCTGCCCAAGGCGCTGCAGGGCAGTCTGCCCACGGTCGAAGAGATCGAGGCCGAACTTGCCGGAGCTGGAGCGCCACGTAAGCCGTCGCGGAGGAAGGTGTGATCGTGCGCTGTTGCGGACAGGCCGAGGCCACGATGCTCGATGCTGCGATTGCCGCCAACCTGCGGGAGCTTGGGTATGGCGGGTGAGTGGCGCGCATCGACATGGGGCGACGAAATCTCGCTGGAATACGGCAAAGCCTTGCGTGGCCACGACACGGCGCAAGGCTCGTACCGCGTGTTTGGCTCCAACGGGCCGATTGGCTGGACAGCAGAGCCGCTCGCTCAGGGACCAGGCGTCATCCTGGGTCGCAAGGGCGCTTACCGCGGCGTGGAATTCTCGCGGGACCCCTTCCACGTAATCGACACGGCGTACTACGTCGTACCGAAGTCCGAAATCGACATGCGGTGGCTGTACTACGCCATCAAGCACTACAAACTCGGAGAAGTCGACGATGGCTCGCCGATACCCTCGACTACGCGGGCTGCGGTCTACATGCTCGATCTCGACGTGCCGCCGCTGGATGACCAACGCGCCATCGCCCACATCCTCGGCACGCTGGACGACAAGATCGAGCTGAACCGGCGGATGAACGAGACGCTGGAGGCGATGGCGCGCGCTCTCTTCAAGTCGTGGTTCGTCGACTTCGACCCCGTCCGCGCCAAGATGGAGGGCCGCGACCCCGGCCTGCCCAAGCCGCTGGCCGACCTCTTCCCCGCCCGCCTCGTCGACTCCGAACTCGGCGAGATTCCGGAGGGGTGGGAGGTGCAGTCAGTCGGCGACCATATGGTCAACTTCGATTCGAAGCGCGTTCCCGTATCGGGAGCTGACCGTTCTGAGCGTCAAGGCCCGTACCCCTATCACGGTGCTGCTGGAGTTATGGACTACGTGGACGACTACCTGTTCGACGGCATCCACCTGCTGGTCGGCGAAGACGGATCGGTGGTCCAGAACAATGGGACGGCGGTCACGCAATACGTGTGGGGCAAGATTTGGGTGAACAACCACGCTCACGTTCTCCAGGGTCGAGGCGCGGTGAGCACTGAGCAGCTCTATCTGCACTTCCACTTCGAACCTGTCGCGCCGTATGTGACCGGTGCCGTTCAGCCGAAGCTGTCGCAAGGTCGGATGAACACGATGCCGTTCGTGTTTGCGGGCAAGGAGCTGTGCCGTGCTTTCGAGCGAACCATCCGGCCGTGGTTCGCGAAACTCCGCGCCTGCGTCGATGAGACGAAGACCCTCGCCGCCGCGCGCGACGCGCTGCTGCCGAAGCTCATCTCTGGCGAGCTCCGCGTCAAGAATGCGCAATCCATAGTCGAGGCGGCGTGATGGACGACTTATTGCGGGCTGTTCGAGGAACGCATGATTGACCCGATTCACTCGCTTGCCTTCTCAATTCAGGCGAATCGCGGCGTCTACGCGGTCCTCCTTGGCTCGGGCATATCGAGAGCGGCGGGCATTCCGACTGGTTGGGAGATAACGCTCGACCTGGTTCGCAAACTCGCAACTCTGCACGGCGAAGCATGCGAACCGGAGCCTGAGCGCTGGTACTTCGACAAGTTCGGGAAGGCGGCTGACTACTCGGGTCCTTCAGGCTTTCGTGGGGGTCGGTCTCTGAGGGGCGAGCTGCAGGCCGCCGCAGTGGAAGTACACGGCGATCTTGAAGTGGTCGCGGTTGCGGAAGCCACAGGCG
>Ga0208610_100056_pt1 | contig 50241 bp, 49 predicted proteins | sample SubbioR11Jul_8A2_FD_184815 | JGI IMG/M metagenome (GOLD analysis project Ga0208610, IMG submission 184815) | Serpentinite rock and fluid subsurface biosphere microbial communities from McLaughlin Reserve, California, USA - CR11Jul_8A2 (SPAdes) | ecosystem: Environmental > Terrestrial > Deep... | reverse complement strand
CGGGGAGATTTCTGACGCGATGGAAAAGGTGTTCGGGCGGCATCGGGCCGAGGTGAAGACGCTGGCCGGGGTCTATGGCGCGGCCTATGAGGGCGACGCGGGGTTCGAGGCGATCCAGAAGGACGTCGAAGCCTTCGCCGAGGCCGAGGGGCGGCGGCCGCGGATGCTGGTGGTCAAGATGGGGCAGGACGGGCACGACCGGGGGGCGAAGGTGATCGCAACGGCCTTTGCCGACATCGGGTTCGACGTGGATGTGGGGCCCTTGTTCCAGACGCCCGAGGAAGCGGCGCAGGATGCGATCGACAACGATGTGCATGTCATCGGGATCTCGTCCCAGGCGGCGGGGCACAAGACGCTGGCGCCAAAGCTGATCGAGGTGCTGCAAGCGCGGGGCGCGGGGGATATCCTGGTGATCTGCGGCGGGGTCATTCCGCAGCAGGATTATGACTTCCTGAAGGGGGCCGGGGTGAAGGCGATCTTCGGGCCGGGGACCAATATCCCGGCGGCGGCGAAAGAGATCCTGGATCTGATCCGCGCGACAAGGGTGTAGGCTGTGGCGTAGGCTGTCCACCCAGGACAGGCGTGCGGGGCGTGCACCTGAATTCCGGTGGCCGGGCAGCTGCGCTGACCCGCCTTGGTCAGCCGTCCTGGTCAGCCCTCCCGGTCAGGCTGGGGCCACCCGGGCGAAGATGCCGATGCAGTCGTACTTGCGGTCCGGCGGCACCCGCGCCGAGCGGGCGAGAAGCGCGAAGGAATTGAGCAGGCTGCGGCGCGGGCTGGCGACGCCCTGTTCGGCCAGCATGGAATGGATCTGGTTTTCCCAGGCCCGCCAGCCAGTGCTGAAGTGCCGGGTATAGCCGTGGTGGTGGTGGTCGAAGACTGTCAGCCCGGCGGCCTTGCACAGCCCGGTCAGCGAGGACCTGGTGAAGAAATGCAGGTGCCGGGGCACATCCAGCATCTCGGAAATCTGTGCCAGGGTCTGGAAGTAGACCGAACCGCAATTCGGCACCTCGCAGTACAGGATGCCCGAAGGCGACAGGAGATCGCGGATGGCCGTTAGGGCTTGCAGCGGGTTGCGGCAATGTTCCAGCACATGCGTCAGCGTGACCAGGTCGAAGCGCTGACCGGCAAGGGCCTCGGGCAGGTCCTCGGCGGTGCCGGGCAGCACATCAAGCCCCTTTGCGGCCGCCACGGCGCGAGCCTTCGGGTCCGGCTCGACCGCAACCAGCCGACGCCCGCCACCCGCCAGCGCCGCAAGGAAGTCACCGTTGCCGCAGCCGATGTCCAGAACCGACCTGGCGCCCGGTGCCCGCCCAAGAAGGCCCTGCGCGTCCATCAAGCTGCCGCTGTCGGCGAGATAGGCGCATTTCAGCAGCACCCGGTCGATCAGACCCGGCTTGACGTCCGGCATGTGCGAGACGCCGCTGGTGTAGTAGGCAGAGAGGTCATAGGCCGCCAGCAGCGCCGCATCGTCCGGCTGCCGCAGGGTCGTGCCAAGGTCGCAAGCATCGCACCAGACCAGTGCTCCGGTCTCCAACGGAGCGCGCTTCTTGGCATCGATCGGCATTGCAAGCCAGGGCCGGAGGCCGGAGGTGGGCGTACCGCAGAGCGGGCAGTGATCGGCCTTGTCTTGCATGGCTGAGGTCCCTGGCTACCGTACTTGCTGGTCGTATGGTCCTTCCCCGTGCCCCGTGCCCCGCGCCCCCGTGCCCGGATGGCGGCCCAGGCCCTTCAGCGGCCAGCGTGGCGCAAGTCAGCCGGGTTTTCAAGCTGCCGACCGGCAGGTGCAGGTCAGCCGGTACGACCGGGCGCGGTGCAGGGCCAGGGGCCTGTGGGAAGCGGCCGGGCCCGGTGTCCTAAAGCTCGATTGCGCCGTTCGGGCCGGGCGCGGGCTCGGCGTCCGGCTGAGATTCGGGGGCGGTCTGGGGTGCGGTTTGGGGCGCAGTTTCGGGCGCAGCTTCTGGAACAGTCTCGGGTCCGGCTTCGGGCCCAGTTTCAGGCACAACCCCTGGCGCAAGGGGCGCGTTGCGGCGGATCAGGATGTCGCCATTCGGCAGCATGACCGGCATGTCGTAGTTCGTGAAGTCATCGACGATCGCGAAAAGCTGGGTGATCTTCGGGCCGATCTCTTCGCCCAGGCCTTCAAGCATCGGGGTCATCTGTTCCAGCGCCTGGTTCATCTCTGCGATGGCCGGCTCGGCCTCGGTCATGAAGCCGCGGAAGAGAAGTCTGGCGCCTTCTTCCATCAGGCTGAAGCCGTCAGCCTCGGCCTCGGCCTCGGGGGTGGGGGGAGCCTCCTGCGCAAGGGCGGGAGTGGCGGCCAGGATCAGGGCGAATGCGAGTCTCATGACGCGCATATGGGAAGCGCCCAAGGCGTTGTCAAACCCCCCGTGGGTGGTCGCCCGCCGGCAGGTCGCCCACCGGCAGGTCCGCCGGCAGGTCGCCCACCGGCAGGTCGATCGTCACGGGGAAATGGTCCGAGGCCTGCAACAGCGCCTCGTGGAGTTCGGGGATCTGCAGGATGCGGGGATCGTTGAACGGATGCCAGATCCGCCACTCGGGTTGCCGGGCGGCAAGGTCCGGCGAAACCATGACGAAATCCAGCAGCGCCTCGAAGAACCGTTTCTGCGGCGCAAGGTAGAACCGGGCGGTGGTGGGGGTCACGCCGACGCGGCTTTGCAGCGCCATCGCCGCATGGGGGTCGACCAGCCGCAGCGCGGGGTCGGGCGTGGTGCCCAGGACGATCTCGACCCCGGAATGGCCGAAGAGCTTCTCGAATTCGTCGATGCCGGGGCCGTCGTTGAAATCGCCCAGCACGACCAGGCTTTCCTTGGCGGCAAGATGGGCCTCGACCCGCTGGCGCAGCCACAGGCACTGGGCAAGCTGCTTGCGGCGGTTCTCGATCGAGAGGCGGATCTGCGCTTCGCGGCCGATGGCGCCATAGGGGTTCTTCGACTTGGCATGGACGCCGATAAGCCGCAGCTTCGCGCCGCTGGCGGTGGTGACGGCAAGCTCCAGCGGCGGTTTGGAGAAGCGGATCGACTCGCTGATGTTGTCGGCGTCGAGGTCGTAGCGGAAGGTGGTGTCAAACCGCGGCGCCTCGTGCGAGCCGTGGCTGGTCGATGGCGCGCCTTTCGGGTCGTGGCGGGCGGACAGGCGGTCGGGGTCGTAGAGGAAGGCGATTTCCTGTTCGGTTTCCGAAGGAAATCCGATCAGCGCCTTGTGCGCCCGCAGCCCGTAGGTCCGGGCGAAGTTTTCCAGCGCGCGCACTGTCGAGCGTCTGCCGTTGGTGTCGGGCGCTTCGATGATGACGATGCCATCGGCATCAAGCGCCGCGAAGACGATGCCCAGGGCGCCAAGCTGCTCGCCGCGGCTGAGCTTGTAGCGGCTGGAGGGACCCCCGTCCTCCAGAAGCCGGCCACGGTCGTCGAACAGCGCGTTGAACCATTCGACGTTGTAGGTCGCAAGCCGCAGGGGCCGGGGGCTCATGCGGCTTGCCTGTCCGAGATTTCTCGCCAGGCCTCGTTGATCAGCTGCAACCGGCGTTCGGCCAGCTTCATCGCTTCGGGCGGGACGCCGCGGGATTGCAGGACGTCGGGGTGGGTGTCGCGGACCAGGTCACGCCAGGCCTTGCGGGCCTCGGCCTTGCTGGCGTCGTGCGGCAGGCCGAGAACGTCGTAGGGGTCACGCGGCGCGCCTTCGACCAGGCGCGAGCGGACGATGTTGAAGCAGCGGTCGTCCAGGCCGAATTCGTCGGCGACATGGGCAAGGAAGGTGTCCTCTCCGCTGTGGTAGGACCCGTCGGCGACGGCGATCTGGAACAGGGCCTCCAGGATGTCGACCAGGACATGGTGGTCGTCGGCGCAGATCCGGTGGCCGTCGGGGTTGAACAGCCGGGCGATCTTGCGGGCATAGGCATCAAAGCCCGCGACATCCTGGCGGGCAAGGTCGTAGACGCGGGCGGCGTGCTGTTCCTCGCCCTCGGGGAAGGTGAAGATGCGGCGGAAGGCGGTGACCTCGTCGCGGGTCACGGTGCCATCGGCCTTGGCCATCTTGGCGCCAAGGGCAAGGACGGCGATGGTGAAGCCGATGGAGTGTTCGGGGGCAGGGGCGGTCCGCAGCCTGTCGAAAACGACAGAGAGCGGTTCGCCCTTGGCCAGGGCGGCGAGGGCTTCGGTGATGCGGGTCCAGATCGACATGGGGGTGACAATAACCGTGGCGTGGCTGGTTGTCAGAGGAAATCCTGCAACAGACCAGGGGGGACGTGGCGGCCCGACTTGCCGCCCGCTGCGGGACTGGTCTTCGGGGCCGGGGTGGGGGCCGGTGTGGGGGCCGGGGTGAAGGTGACAGCGGCAGCCAGTGGTTCGCAAGCGCAGCCGGGGCCGTGGCAGCGCCAGGCTCGGCGGGCCGGATCACGTCAGGACGCGGGTGCCTTGCGGCGTGTCGAAGGTCGCGCGGAGGGATCGGTAGGGGCCGAGCTGGACCTGGACGCGGGGGTCGGAAAGGCCGGTGAGGGCGCGTTGCAGGGCCGGGGCGTCGGGGTGGGTGATCTCCAGCCGCGCAAGGCGGATGCCGTGGTCCCGCAGGGTCCGCGCGGGATGCAGGTCGCCCTGCCACTGGATCAGCGCGGGAAAGCAGTCGTCGAAGGGCAGCTTGCCGGAGGCGGGCACCGCAAAGCGCCAGCGGTGGTCGCCGCGGGCAAGGTCGGTGGCGGTGCCGGTCGCGGCAGGGGCTGCCGCAAGGGCGGCGTCAAGATCCGCAGTCCGGCAGATCCAGTTCGTCAGGCGGGGAGCGCCCTGGAAATGGTCAAGATCGAACCAGCGCGGATGGGCGGGGCTTGCGGCCGAAGGGTCGATGGCGATGACTTCAAGGTAGAGGTCGCCGAGTCCGAGCAGGCGGTTGTGCGTGCCCATGTGCGGATGCTTTCCGCCCCCGGCAAGCGGCACGCCCAGCGCCCTTTCGACCCAGGCCGCGCCGTCGTCCAGCGTGGCGGCGGATACGGCGAGGTGATCAAGGTGCAGCATCACTCGGCCGCCATCGGCACGACCCTGGTCTGCGCCTTCAGGGCCAGCGCCAGGGCGGCGAAGCGGGCCTGGGCCACCTCGCCGAACAGGCCCAGGCCGTCTTCGGTCAGGGCCAGGGTCAGCTGACGTTTCTTCAGGTTCCAGCGCAACTCTCCGGCTTGCGCGGGATCGCCGATCGAGAACATCGCGCCGAATCGCATGGCCTTGCCCAGGGCCTCGGCATCCTGGATGTCGGCTTCGCTGAGCAGGCGGAACAGCGGCTCCATCCGGCTGCCCGAGCGGCTGTTCTTGTAGCGGTGCAGCAGTGCGAGACCCAGGAACACCCGGCCGGGGTGGTCCAGGCCGCCCAGGTTGGCGCGGGTGGCGTTGTCGAAACAGGCCTCGGCCCGGTAGTCGGGGTGGGCGCGCCAGGTGGTGTCGTGCAGCAGGCAGGCGGCCTTGACCAGGCGAAGCCGCTCGTGCGTGGCATCCTTGAACAGAGGTTCGAGAAAGGCGAAAAGCTTCTTGCCGAAGCCGGGGATGCGGGCCTGGGTCAGCTCGGTCATCCGCGCGGCCTCGATCAGGGGATCGCGGGCGCGCAGCCGGTCGGGCATCTGTTCGAACAGCAGCCCCTCGCGGATGCCGTAGGCCGAGACGTCAATCTCGGACGGCTTCAGGATGCGGATCATCTCGCGCAGGACTTCGCAGGCCAGCGGCACAAGCTCCATCCGCTCGGCGCTGGTGCCGGTGCGGCCGCGCAGCGCGGGCAGGTCGGTGGTCTGCAGCCAGTCCAGCGTGGCGGTCAGGCCATCGGGCGTCATGCGGTATTCGTGCAGGACGGTCAGCGGATAGCTGCGCCGTTCCATGTCAAGCCGCGCGATGACCCGCCAGCTGCCGCCGACCAGGTAAAGCCGGTCGCCATCGGGGCGGATGTCGCGGGCGGCGGCTTCCAGGACGGCGTCGATATGGGCCTTGCGCTTCCTCGGGTCGGCCGAGACCTGCTGCAGGCGGAAGGGGCCAAGCGGGGTCGAGACGCGCTTGCCGACGCGGCCGTTGCCGATGCGCGCCAGTTCCATCGAGTTGCCGCCGATGTCGCAGACGATGCCCTTGGCGTCGGGCCAGCCAAGCAGGACGCCCTGGGCCGACAGCCGCGCCTCTTCGTCGCCGTCGATGACATGCAGCCGAAGGCCGGTCTCGCGCAGGACGCGGGCCTGGAATTCGGGACCGTCCTCGGCCTCACGCGTGGCGGCGGTGGCGACGACCATGAAGGGAGAGATGTCCATGCCCTTGGCCAGCAGGGCAAACCGCTTCAGGGCGGCCACCGCGCGTTCCTTGCCTTCCGGGTTCAGGCGCCCGGTCTGCGCCATGCCCTTGCCCAGGCCGCACATGATCTTTTCGTTGTAGAAATAGGCAGGGCTGCGGGCCGCGCCGTCGAAGACCACCATCCGGACCGAGTTCGAGCCGACGTCGACCACGCCCACCCGCGACAGGGCCCGGGCCGAGGGGTCGTCGAACAGGGGTTTGCCGAATGGCCCCCAGTCGCCGGTGTCGTCGTCGTCGGATAGCGCGGAATTGCCGTCTGCGGCCATGAGAAGAATCCCCCGGGGTCTTGCGGCGGCATCCTGCGAGCCTGCGCTGGCAGGGTCAACCGCCGCGCTGTCTGTCGGTTGCGTCTAGCGCTTGTTCCTGGGCGCGGGCTTGGCGCCGATGGCGCGCGCGGCCTCGGCGGCGGCGCGCAATTCCTCGGCGATTTCCTCGGCTTCCTCGGGGTCGAAGTCCAGCGGCAGTTCGATCCCGCCCTCGGCCTCGACATAGATGCGGACCATGCCGGCGTCGGTCGGCCCGATCTGCAGGTTCGCCGCGATCTCGCTGGAGTTGTTGATGCCCATGATCCGTGCTCCCGACTATGCGGCGGGGGTAGCGGGCGAGGCGGCGCGGCGCAAGGAAAAACCGTCCGGGCGGGCTGGCAAAGGTGCTTGCAATTCGGGGGGAGGGGGGCTAAATCGCCCCGCGAGTGCAGCCTTAGCTCAGTTGGTTAGAGCACCAGATTGTGGATCTGGGGGTCCCCCGTTCGAGCCGGGGAGGCTGTACCATCCTTCCCCCCCCAACTCCCGTTCCCCCCGCGTGCCGTTGTCAGTCGTCCTCGCCGTCGGTCGGGTGCAGCGCGATGATGCGGCGCAGAAGGTCGTCCAGCCGGGCCGCGTCCCTGGGTCCCAGGTGCGTGCGCAGATGGCGATCATAGGCGATGGCCTGCTGACCAAGCTGTGCAAAGACCGCGCGGCCCCGGTCGGTCAGCGTCAGGATTTCCGCCCGCCGGTCAAGCGGGCTTGGGCTGCGGGTGAGCCAGCCCCGGTCCTCCAGGGCCGCGACGGCCCGGCTGACCTTGGTCTTCTCGACATGGGTGCGGGCGCAGATGTCGCGCGCGGTCAGGGCGCCGAACTTGCCCAGATGTGCCAGCACCCGCCACTGAGTGCGCGTCATGCCGTAAGCGGCCTTGTAGCTGGCCTGAAAGCCCTTCGACGCCGCCTCGGCCGCCTGGTTCAGGAGATAGGGCAGAAAGAGCTGCAGGTCGAAGTCCTGGCCCGGCCCGGTGACTGTCCGGGTCATGGCTTCACCCGGTCGGGATGGGCTGCGGCGACGGGGGGCAGGGCCTCCAGCCGGGCGGCGATGGCGGTGATGCGGGGAAAGCGGGTCAGGTCAACGTCCCAACGCCGGGCATTGTAGACCTGGGGAACAAGGCACAGGTCGGCCAGGCCGGGTCGGTCGCCGTGGCAGAACCGGGTGTCGCCGGTCAGCATCGGCTCCAGCCCGCGGAAACCCAGGCTGATGAAGTGGGACATCCAGCCCTGCATCGTGATGCCCTGGCCAAGCGAGACGGCATGTTGTGCGACGCGCAGGTTGCAGACCGGCTGGATGTCCATCGCGATGGCATGGGCCAGCGCGCGGATGCGGGCGCGGTCGGCGGGGGCAACGGGCAGAAAGCCAGCCTTCCGGGTCTCGTCCAGATATTCCAGGATGGCCAGCGACTGGGTGAGCCGAAGGCCGTCGATCTGCAAAACCGGGACCAGGCCCTGCGGGTTCAGCCCCAGGTGTCCGGGATCGCTCTGCGCGCCGGCCGACAGGTCGACGGGGACCGCGCGGTAGGCAATGCCCAGAAGATTCAGTGCGATCCTGACCCGGTAGGCCGAGGACGAGCGCCAGTAGTCATGCAGGATCACCTCTGCGGTGGGGCCGGTCGTCATGGTGGGGGTCCTGAGGGCTGTTGCCGGGTGGGGTCCAGGGCAGGATAGGCTTGACTTGGTTGCGAGTGCAACTATAAATCCGGGCATCCGAGGGAGGAGTCCAATGACCCACGCGCTGCCGCACGGCATGACCCGCGCCCCTGGCGGCACTGGCCCAGTGCCAGGCTCATTGCCAGGATACATGCCCGGCTTCGGCAACGACTTCGAGACCGAGGCGCTGCCGGGCGCGCTGCCGCAGGGGCAGAACAGCCCGCAGAAATGCGCCTACGGGCTTTATGCCGAACAGCTGTCGGGGTCGGCCTTCACCAAGCCGCATCCCGAGCGGACCTGGTGCTACCGCATCCGCCCCTCGGTGAAGCACACCACGCGGTTTGCGAAGATCGAGGTGGCATTGTGGAAGACCGCTCCGCATGTGCTGCCGGAGGTGATCTCGCTCGGCCAGTACCGCTGGGACCCGGTGCCGCATGGGGCGGAGGCGCTGACCTGGATCACGGGGATGCGGACGGTAACGACGGCGGGGGACGTGAATGCCCAGACCGGGATGGCGGCGCATGTCTACACGGTGACCGCCTCGATGGTGGACGAGTATTTCCTTTCGGCGGATGGCGAGCTTCTGGTGGTCCCGCAAGAGGGGCGGCTGCGCTTTTGCACCGAGCTGGGGGTGATCGACCTGGAGCCGAAGGAGATCGCCATCCTGCCGCGCGGGCTGGTCTACCGGGTCGAGGTGCTGGAAGGCCCCGCCCGCGGCTTCGTCTGTGAAAACTACGGCGTGCCCTTCACCCTGCCGAACCGTGGCCCCATCGGCGCGAACTGCATGGCCAACCCGCGCGACTTCAAGACGCCGGTCGCGGCGTTCGAGGATCGGGACGCACCGTCCTCGGTCGTGATGAAGTGGTGCGGCCAGTTCCATCGCACCCACATCGGGCACAGCCCGCTGGATGTCGTCGCCTGGCACGGCAACTATGCGCCCTGCAAATACGACCTTCGGACCTATTCGCCGGTGGGCGCGATCCTGTTCGACCATCCGGACCCGTCGATCTTTACGGTGCTGACGGCGCCAAGCGGGCTGGAGGGGACGGCAAACATCGACTTCGTGTTGTTCCGCGAGCGCTGGCTGGTGGCAGAGAATTCCTTCCGACCGCCGTGGTACCACAAGAACGTCATGTCCGAATTGATGGGCAACATCTACGGCATCTACGACGCCAAGCCGAAGGGGTTCGTGCCGGGGGGCATGTCGCTGCACAACTGCATGCTGCCGCACGGGCCGGACCGCACTGCCTTCGAGGGCGCGTCGAATGGCGAGCTGAAGCCCGAAAAGCTGGACGAGACGATGAGCTTCATGTTCGAGACGCGGTTTCCGCAGCACCTGACGGACTGGGCGGCGAAGGCGGCACCCTTGCAGGACGACTACATCGACTGCTGGGCCAGCCTGGAGAAGAAGTTCGACGGCACGCCGGGCATCAAGTGACGGAAAGCGGGGGCCAGCCCCGTCGCCAGCGGTTCTCGGACCAGTGGCGCACCATTGGCGACCTCCGGGATATTTCCGGACAGAAAGTGAAGGAAGCCGCATGGGCTTGATCCGATCCTGGGTGGAAAGCGCCAATGCGCCTGACCATCCGTTCCCGCTGAACAACCTGCCCTGCGGGGTGTTCTCGCGTCACGAGGCAAAGCCACGATGCGGCGTGGCGATTGGCGATTGCGTGCTGGACGTGGCGGCGCTGGAGGAGAGGGGGCTGCTTGTCCTGCCGGGCGGGCCGCTCATGGATGTGCCGGTCTGGAACAAGGTGATGCAGGCGGGACCCCAGGTCTGGGCGGCAGTTCGGGCGCGGCTGCTGGAGATGCTGGGCGAGGGTTCGGGCGAGCGGGCGGCCGTGGAGCCGCATCTGGTGCCCTTGGCCGAAGTGGCGCTGCAGATGCCCTTTCTGGTCAGCGAATACACCGATTTCTACGCGGGCCGTCACCACGCCACCAACGTCGGCACCATGTTCCGGGGGGCCGAGAACGCCCTGCCACCCAACTGGCTGCATATCCCCATCGGCTATAACGGTCGGGCGTCGTCGGTCGTGGTCTCGGGGACGGCGGTCCGCAGGCCCTGGGGGCAGGTGAAGGGGCCGGATCATGCGCTGCCCGCCTTCCAGCCCTCGCGCCGGTTCGACATCGAGCTGGAGCTGGGCGCGGTGGTCGGCACGCCCTCGGTCGGCCCGGTGACAGTGGCCGAGGCGGATGCGATGATCTTCGGCTATGTGCTGCTGAACGACTGGTCGGCGCGGGACATCCAGGCCTGGGAATACCAGCCGCTGGGGCCGTTCCAGGCCAAGGCGACGGCGACGACGATCAGCCCCTGGATCGTGACGCGCGCCGCGCTGGAGCCGTTCCGGTGTTCGACACCCCCCCGCGAGGTCCCGCTGCTGCCGCATCTGCAAGAGCCGGGGCCGATGCTCTATGACATCGCGCTGGAGGTCGGCCTGACGCCCGAGGGCGGCCGCGAGACGGTGATCGCGCGCACCAACTACCGCGAGATGTATTACTCGGCCGCGCAGCAGCTGGCGCATCACACGACCAGCGGCTGCCCGATGCGCACGGGCGACCTGCTGGGGTCCGGGACGATCTCTGGCCCCGCCAAGGATGCGCGCGGCAGCCTGCTGGAGCTGAGCTGGGGCGGCAAGGAGCCGATCGCCATCGACGGCGGCACGCGCAGTTTCATCGAGGACGGTGATACGCTGGTGCTGCGCGGCACGTGTCTGGGCGACGGCTATGCCATCGGTTTCGGGGCCTGCAGCGGCCAGGTTCTGCCGGCGTTGCCCGACCCCTATCGCCGACCATAGGACCGCCCGCTGCCGCCGGTTGACAGAATCTGCCCGCAGGATCAGAAGCGCGGGGCCTTCCGCCAGCTGACCGGGGATACCGCCGCCATGACCCGTCCTGCCGACGACCAGAGCTTTCAGCGTGCCACGGCGGTCATCCCGCGCGGCGTGGCGCATTTCCATCTGGCGGCACCGGGGGCCACCCGCGACTTTGCCTTCCTGGCCTTGCCGCGCTTTACGCTTCTGGCCTTTGCCTCGGCCATCGAGCCATTGCGGATCGCCAACCAGCTGACCCAGCAGCCGCTGTACCGCTGGCGGCTGGTCAGCATGGATGGGGGGCCGGTGGAAAGCTCGGCCGGGGTTCGGATCGAGGTGGACCAGGGGTTGCAGGTCTTGGGCCGCGAGACGACGGTGATCGTCTGTTCGGGCACCGATGCCAGCCAGGCGGCGGATCGCAAGGTGCTGGGCTGGCTGCGGGATCATGCGCGCAAGGGCGGCAGTCTTGGCGCGATCTGCACCGGAGCCTACACTCTGGCACGCGCGGGGCTCTTGGGCGACGACAGCCCGGCTGTCCACTGGGAAAACCGCCCCGCCTTCCGCGAGCTTTTCGATGTCGAGCCCCTGCAGCAGATCTACGTCATCGGCCGCAAGCATTTCTCTTGCGCGGGCGGCGAGGCCGGGGTCGACCTGATGCTGGCGCTGATCGCCCAGGATCACGGCCAGAAGCTGGCGGATGCGGTGGCCGAGATGTGCCTGCACAGCCGCCGACGCGAGGCGAATGCCACGCAGAAGGCGGCCTTTCCCGCGCCGATGGCCGCGCGGCATCCCGCGGTGGCGCGGGTGATCGCCGCGATGCAGGCCAATATCGCCACGCCGCTGGACCGCGACCAGCTGGCCGGGGTCTTCGGCCGTTCGCCCCGCCACATGGAGCGCATCTTCCAGGCAGTCCTGCAAGAGACCCCCAAGGGTCACTACCTGGGCCTGCGGCTGGAAGAGGCGCGGAACCTTCTGGCCGACACCACCCTGTCGATCCTCGAGGTCGCCATCGCCACCGGCTTCAATTCCCGGTCGAGCTTTTCCAAGGCCTACCGCAAGCGCTTTGGCACCAGCCCGGCCCGCTACCGCTAGGGTCGCCCGGATGACAGTGGCGGGCGGGCTTCACCCGGACCGGGGCGGCAGCTAAGCTGCCCGCCCCTAGCCTTCGAGGATTCGCATGAGCCTGACCCAGATCCCCCGCCTGATCGCCTCGGAAATCGGTGCTGCGCCAGGGCAGGTCGCCGCGGCGATGCAACTTCTGGACGAAGGCGCCACGGTGCCCTTCATCGCGCGCTACCGCAAGGAGGTGACGGGCGGCCTTGACGACACCCAGCTGCGCCGCCTGGAGGAACGCCTGGGCTACCTGCGCGAGCTTGAGGCGCGGCGGGGGGCGATCCTGTCCTCGATCACCGAACAGGGCAAGCTCACGGATGCCCTGGCCAAGTCCATCGCCGGGGCGGTCACGAAGGCCGAGTTGGAGGACATCTACCTGCCCTACAAGCCCAAGCGCCGCACCAAGGCGATGATCGCGCGCGAGGCGGGGTTGCAGGGGCTGCATGATGCCATCCTGGCCGACCGCGCCGCCGACCCGGCGGTGCTGGCGGGCGGGTTCCTGTCCGAGGGCTTTCCCGATGCCAAGGCCGCGCTGGAAGGCGCGCGGGACATCCTGGCCGAGGGGCTGAGCGAGGATGCCGCGCTGCTGGGCCGGCTGCGCGACCACATGCGCAAGGCGGGGAAGCTGGCGGCGAAGGTGGTGGCCGGGAAAGAGACGGCAGGGGCGAAGTTCAGCGACTACTTCGCGCATGCCGAGGCCTTCGCGCGCGTCCCCAGCCACCGGGCGCTGGCGATGTTCCGGGGGCGGAACGAGGAATTCCTGACGCTGGACCTCGAGATCGATGCCGAAGCGCCGCGTGGCGAAAGCCCCGCCGAGCGGGCCTGTGGCGCGGCCGTGGGCGCGTCGGGGTCGGGGCCCGGCGACAAGTGGCTGCGCGAGGCGGCGGCCTGGGCCTGGCGGGTGAAGCTGAAGACCAGCCTGACGCTGGACCTGATGGCCGAGCTGCGCGAGGCGGCCGAGGCCGAGGCGATCCGGGTCTTCGCGCGGAATCTCAAGGACCTGCTGCTGGCCGCCCCGGCCGGGGGCAAGGCGACGATGGGGCTTGATCCGGGCATCAGGACCGGGGTGAAACTTGCGGTCGTGGATGCGACGGGCAAGGTCGTGGCGACGGATACGGTCTATCCGTTCCAGCCGAAGAACGACCTCAAGGGCGCACAGGTGGCGATTGCGCGGCTGATCGGGGCGCATGGGGTCAGGCTGATCTCCATCGGCAACGGCACCGCCAGCCGCGAGACCGAGAAGCTGGTCGCCGACCTGCTGGCACTGCTGCCGGGGCCGGAAAAGCCGGTCAAGGTGGTGGTCAGCGAGGCCGGGGCCTCGGTCTATTCGGCCAGCGAACTGGCCGCGCGCGAGTTTCCCGATCTTGACGTGTCGTTGCGCGGGGCGGTTTCGATCGCGCGGCGCTTGCAGGACCCGCTGGCGGAACTGGTCAAGATCGAGCCGAAGGCGATCGGCGTGGGGCAATACCAGCACGACGTGGACCAGCACCGGCTGGGCAAGTCGCTGGAGGCGGTGGTCGAAGACGCGGTGAACGCGGTGGGGGTGGATCTGAACACCGCGTCGGCCCCGCTGCTGGCGCGGGTGTCCGGCGTGGGACCGGGCCTGGCCGAGGCCATCGTGGCGCACCGGAATGCCAATGGGCCGTTTGCGACGCGGAAGGACCTGTTGAAGGTCGCGCGGCTGGGGCCGAAGGCGTTCGAACAGGCGGCGGGGTTCCTGCGGATCACCGGCGGGAAAGAGCCGCTGGACGCCTCCTCGGTTCACCCGGAAGCCTATGACCTGGCCCGCAGGATCGTTGCGGCCTGCGGGCGGGACATCCGCGCGATCATGGGCGACGGATCGGCGTTGAAGCAGCTGAACCCGGCCAGTTTCGTCGATGAAAGGTTCGGCCTGCCCACGGTGAAGGACATCCTGGCGGAACTGGAAAAGCCGGGGCGCGACCCGCGGCCCAGCTTCCGGACGGCGACCTTTGCCGAGGGCGTGGACCAGATCGGCGACCTGCGGCCGGGGATGGTGCTGGAAGGCACCGTGACCAACGTCGCGGCCTTCGGGGCCTTTGTCGACATCGGCGTGCATCAGGACGGGCTGGTGCATGTGAGCCAGCTGTCCGACAGCTTCGTCAAGGACCCGCATGCGGTGGTCAAGGCCGGGGACGTGGTCAAGGTCCGGGTGGTCGAGGTCGATGTGCCGCGCAAGCGGATCGGCCTGACGATGAAGTCGGACGGCGGGGCCAGCGCAAAGGACCAGGCGCGCGAGCGGGGGCCGGCTGCCCAAAAGCCGGTGCGGGGGCCGATGCAGTCGGGGCCGCAATCGGGGCCGCAGTCGGGTGGCAATGCGTTCGCGGATGCGCTGAAGGGAAAGTTCGGCCGGTAGCGCGGCCCAAAATCCTTCGAAGGATTTTGCAAAACTTTTCGAAAAGTTTTGCGCCCTGGTCAGGCGGCAGCGCCCCCGACTGTCAGGCCCTGGATCAGCAGCGTCGGCTGGCCCACGCCCACGGGAACCCACTGGCCCGCCTTGCCGCAGTTGCCGATGCCGGGGTCGAGCTTCAGGTCGTTGCCGATGGCGCGGATGCCTTTCAGCGCGGTGGCGCCGTCGCCGATCAGGGTGGCACCCTTCACCGCCGCGCCCACGACGCCGTTCTTCACCCGGTAGGCCTCGGTGCAGCTGAAGACGAACTTGCCCGAGGTGATGTCGACCTGCCCGCCGCCAAAGCCCACCGCGTAGATCCCGTCCCTGAGGCTGGCGACGATCCCGGCGGGGTCGTCGGGGCCCGACAGCATGTAGGTGTTGGTCATCCGCGGCATCGGAATATGGGCAAAGCTTTCGCGACGCCCGTTGCCGGTGGGCGCGACGCCCATCAGCCGGGCATTCTGGCGGTCCTGCATGTAGCCGACCAGCACCCCGTCCTCGATCAGCACGTTCCTGGCGGAAGGCGTGCCCTCGTCATCGATGGAGATAGAGCCGCGGCGGTCGGGGATTGTGCCGTCATCAAGGACAGTCACGCCTTTGGACGCAATCTGTTTCCCCAGAAGTCCCGCGAAAGCCGAGGTTTCCTTGCGGTTGAAGTCGCCCTCCAGCCCGTGGCCGATGGCCTCGTGCAAAAGGATGCCCGGCCAGCCGGGGCCGAGGACCACGTCCATCACGCCGGCCGGGGCCTCGACGGCGCCAAGGTTGACCTGGGCGATGCGCAGCGCCTCGGCGATCATCGGCTTCCAGGTCTCGGGCGACATGAGCTGCGCCAGCCCGTGGCGGCCGCCCTGGCCCATGCCGCCCTGTTCGCGGCGGCCGCCTTCCTCGATCATCACGCTGACGTTGATCCGGGCCATCGGGCGGATGTCGGCAATCCTGGTGCCCTCGGGGCGGAGGATCTCGACCTCTTGCAGACTGGCCGAAAGGGTGGCCGAGACCTGGACGACGCGGGGGTCGAGCGCGCGGGCATGGGCGTCGATCTCGCGCAGAAGGTCGATCTTCACCGGGAAGGCGGCGTCGGCCATCGGGTCGTCGGGCCGGTAGAGCCGGGTGTTGGTGCCGCGCGGACCTGCCGCAAGCCTGCCGCCACCCGCGCCGACCGCAAGGCGGGCGGTCTCGGCCGCGCGGCGCAGCGCGGTTTCGGTGATCTCGGTCGAATGGGCGTAGCCGGCAACCTCGCCCCGCACGGCGCGCAGGCCGAAGCCCTGGCTGGCGTCATAGGTCGCCTGGCGGATGCGGCCATCGTCAAGGACGATGGATTCGGCCCGGCGGCGTTCCAGGAAAAGCTCGCCATCGTCGGCCCCCTCGGTCGCGGCGCGCAGGGTCGCAAGGGCGGCACCCTCGTCCAGATGGGTCTCGAACGGGCGGAAGGGGGCGTCGGTCATGGGGCGGGGCTTTCTGGAATGGCAGGCAGAACAGATGGGCCGCTGCGGGGGCAGGGTCAAGGTGTCACGACCCGGTCGATGAAATCGACCCCCGCAGCCCAGGTGGCGGGCGAGAACAGCGCCTCGTGCCCGACGGGGCCGAGGGAAAGGAAGGTCTTGGGGGCCTCGGCCGCGTCAAAGAGGCGGCGGCCAAAGCCCGGCGGGATCACCCGGTCAGCCTCGCCATGCAGGATCAGGATCGGGGCGCCGACAGCGGCGATGTGGTCGCGCGAGCGGAACTGGTCCTTCATCAACAGGTCCACGGGAAGCCAGGGATAGACCGCGCGGGCGATGTCGACTGCGGCGGAATAGGGGGCCTCCAGCACCAGGGCGGCAACGGGATGGGCAGCGGCAAGCTGCACGGCGATCCCGGTCCCGAGGGATTCTCCGACCAGGACGATCCGGTCGGGCGCAATGCCCTGGGCGCGCAGGTGGTCATAGGCGGTCCTGGCATCAAGCAGGAGACCGGCTTCGGAGGGCGACCCGGTGGAGCCGCCATAGCCGCGCCAGGACAGGAACGCCACGCCAAGCCCGCGGCTGCGGTAGAAGGCGAAACGGTCGGCGCGGTCGGCGATCTCGCCGCCGTTGCCGTGCAGGAACAGCACCGTGGGCCGGTCCCCGCGGGCCGGGCTGGTCCACAGGACAAGGGTTTCGCCGTCCGGGGTGACAAGCTCGATCCGCTCGACGCCCGCCAGCCCCACGGCCTGGGGCGCGGGGTCGTTGCGGGTCGGGAAATACTGCAGGTCCCGCTGCCACAGGTACATGCCCGACAACAGGGTTGCGTAAAGGACACCAAAGGCGACAAGGGCGCGGATGAGGATGGCCAGGGAAGTGCCTCCAGAGGTCCAGGGAGCGATCTGTCGCAACGGTTTTGCTTGTCGCGGCCAAGCTAATATGGTTTGAGGGCCATGGGAAACAGCGGGATTCCGAGCCTTCGTCGGGTCTCTTGAAAGCGGCGCCAAGCCGCGACGTGAACGGGAACAAAACCATGCGTCTTTCGACAGTGATCGGCGGGATCGCCGCAGCAGGGCTGACCACGCTGGTGGCCGGCCAGGCCCTTGCGCAGCAAGCCTTGGAAATCATTGGGCAACCCGTCCCGCACGGGATGGGTTTCCAGCCGTCGGCAACCGAGCTGAAGCATGACATCGTCTGGCTGGACACGATGATCAACTGGATCATCGGCGCCATCGTGATCTTCGTGACCGGGCTGCTGATCTACACGATCGTCCGCTTCAACCGCCGTGCCAACCCGACGCCGGCCCGCTTCACCCACAACACCCCGCTGGAAGTGGCATGGACGATCGTCCCGATCGTGATCCTGGTCTTCATCGGGGCGTTCTCGCTGCCGGTCCTGTTCAAGCAGATGGAAATTCCGGTTGGCGAGGTCACGATCAAGGCGACCGGCAACCAGTGGTACTGGTCCTATGAATATGTCGACGAGGGCATTTCGTTCGACAGCTACATGATCGGCTCGCCGGCCACGGGTGGCGCCAACATGCTGACCCCCGAGGTCGAGGCGCAGCTGGAGGCCGCGGGCTACGGCAGGGAGCAGTTCCTGCTGGCCACCGACACCGCCGTCGTCGTTCCGGTGGGCAAGGTCGTCGTGGTGCAGGTCACTGCGTCGGACGTGATCCATTCCTGGAAGATCCCGGCCTTTGGCGTGATGCAGGATGGGGTCCCCGGCCGCACCGCCGCGCTGTGGTTCCGGGCGGATCAGGAAGGCGTCTACTTCGGCCAGTGCTCGGAGATCTGCGGTCAGATGCATGCCTACATGCCGATCACCGTGAAGGTCGTGTCGGAAGCGGCCTACGCGCAGTGGCTGGAACAGGCCAGGGCGGGTGATGTCCAGCTGTCGGCGGCCGAGATTCAGGCTGCGGACAGCCCGGCTGCGATCGAAGTGGCATCGAACGACTGAGGCGATCGAACTGAGGCGATTGAACTGAGGCGATTGACAGGAAATGCAGGATACGGGGCTTGGCGCAGGTCAGGCCCCTCCTGTCAGGAACAGGTCCGAGAATGAGCGATACCACAGCATATCAGGGCGCAGGCGCCACCCCGTACGAGCCGGGGTTCGGCGATTACGTGCAGCTGCTGAAGCCGCGGGTGATGTCGCTTGTCGTCTTCACCGCGCTGGTGGGCCTGCTGGTTGCGCCGGTGCATCTGCACCCCGTCGAAGCCTTCTCGGCCATCTTGTTCATCGCACTCGGGGCAGGGGCCTCGGGGGCGCTGAACATGTGGTGGGACGCCGACATCGACGCGGTGATGAAGCGCACTGCGCGCCGTCCGGTTCCCGCCGGCAAGGTCGCCGGGGGCGAGGCGCTGGGCCTGGGCATGGCCCTGTCGGGGATCAGTGTCGTCATGCTCTGGCTGGCGACGAACTGGCTGGCGGCGGCGCTTCTGGCCTTCACGATCTTCTTCTACGCCGTCGTCTATTCGATGTGGCTGAAGCGCTCGACCCCGCAGAACATCGTGATCGGGGGCGCGGCCGGGGCCTTTCCGCCGATGATCGGCTGGGTTGCGGCGACGGGTTCGGTCTCGGTCGAGGCCTTCCTGATGTTCGCGCTGATCTTCATGTGGACCCCGCCGCACTTCTGGGCGCTGGCGCTGTTCATGAAGGAAGACTACCACACCGCGGGCGTGCCGATGCTGACGGTGACGCATGGCCGCCGTGCGACGCGGGCGCATATCCTGGGCTACACGCTGCTTCTGGTCCCGGTGGCGCTGGGCGCGGCGATGACCTCGATCGGCGGGCCGGTCACGCTGGCGGTGACGCTGGTGCTGAACGCCTGGTTCGTCCTCGGCGCCTGGCGCATCTGGCGGCGGGACGAAAGCATGGCCGAGGCGGACAAGTATACCGTCGAAAAGGCCTTCTTCCGCTTTTCGCTGCTGTATCTCTTCCTGCATTTCGCGGCGTTCCTGGTGGAGCTGGCGCTGAAATCGGCAGGGATGGGGGGCTGGTGAGATGACTTTCCGTCCCGAACATGACCTGCACCGGCGCCGCTTCACCCGGAATCTTGGCCTTGGCCTGACCCTTGTTGCCTTTGTGGTGCTGGTCTTCGCCCTGACCGTGGTCAAGGTGCAGCGCGGCGAGCCGCTGCAGGGCTTCGATCACACCTTTCAACCGGCACTCGTGCCTGACGAGGAGACCCAGCCATGATCTTCCCGCGCCTTCAGGGCAACAACCGGATGCTGGCCCTGCTGGGCTCGATGGTTGTCGGACTGACCTTCACCACCATCGTGATCATTCCGCCCTTCTACGACTGGTTCTGCCGCGTGACCGGCTTCGGAGGCACGACCTCCGTGGCGGAAACCGGGGCGGACACGGTGCTGGACCAGACAGTGAAGGTCCGCTTCGACGCCTCGCTGGAACAGGGGATGCCCTGGACCTTCAAGCCGGTCGAGCGGTCGATGGACATCCGCATCGGCGAGACGGGGCTGGCCTTCTACGAGGCGCACAACCCGACCGACCGTCCGGTGGCCGGCACGGCGACGTTCAACGTCTATCCGTTTTCCGCCGGCGGCTACTTCACCAAGATCGCGTGTTTCTGTTTCACCGAACAGGTGCTGCAGCCGGGCGAGACCGTGCTGATGCCGGTCAGCTTCTTCATCGACCCTGCGATGGCCGAGAATAGCGAAGGGCAGTTTGTGCGCGAGATCCTGCTGAGCTATACCTTCCATGAAACCCCGCTGCCCGAAGTACAGGCAGCGCTGGACACGCCCGCTGCGGACATCGAAGCCGCAGTGAACTGAAAAAAGACAAAGAGGGAACCGCCGGCATGGCAAACGCAAAGAACCACGATTACCACGTCCTGCCACCGTCGATCTGGCCGTTCTTCGGAGCCGTCGCTGGCTTCGTGATGCTGTTCGGCTCGGTCTTGTGGATGCACGGGTCGGGGCCCTGGCTGGGGTTGATCGGCCTGGCCGGGGTGCTGTACGTCATGTTCGCCTGGTGGTCGGAAATGGTGCACGAAAGCCAGACCGGCGACCACACTCCGGTCGTGCGGATCGGCCTGCGCTTCGGCTTCATCCTGTTCATCATGTCGGAAGTCATGTTCTTCGCGGCCTGGTTCTGGACCTTCTTCAAGCACCGCATGTATCCGATGGGGCCGGACAGCCCGGCGATCGACGGCGTCTGGCCACCCGCCGGGATCGAGACCTTCGATCCCTGGCACCTGCCCTTGATCAACACGCTGATCCTGCTGCTGTCGGGCTGTGCCGCGACCTGGGCGCACCACGCCCTGGTGCACGAGAACAACCGCAAGGACCTGAAGAACGGGCTGATCCTCGCCATCGTCCTGGGGGTGATCTTCACCGGCATGCAGGCCTATGAATACACCCACGCCGCCTTCGGCTTTGCCGGCAACATCTATGGCTCCATCTTCTTCATGGCGACCGGATTCCACGGCTTTCACGTGATCATCGGGACGATCTTCCTGACCGTCTGCCTGATCCGCGCGATGAAGGGACACTTCACGCCCGAAAAGCACGTCGGTTTCGAGGCCGCCGCCTGGTACTGGCACTTTGTCGATGTGGTCTGGCTGTTCCTTTTCGCAACGATCTACGTCTGGGGCCAGTAAGCCCACGGCCGCAGATACTGGTCAGCGCGGGCCTTCGGGCCTGCGCTTTCGTTTCCGGGGTAAGCCATGCGCCGCTATCTGTTTCCCGTCGTCCTGGGCGTTGCCGGGGTTGCCGTCCTGATGAGCCTCGGCTTCTGGCAGCTTGACCGGATGGAGGAGAAGCGCGCCTACCTGGACGAGATCGAGACGCGGATCGCCAATGCTCCGATCCCGCTGCCCGCGGTGCCCGAGGAGGGGCCGCACAAGTTCCAGGCGGTGACCGCCGAGGGGCGTTTCACCGGCGAGTATCTGGAAGTGCTGGCCGGCCGGACGGGCGCCAGCCCCGGCGTCATGGTGATCGAGGTCTTCGCGCTGCCCGATGGCCGCCGGATCATGGTCCAGCGCGGCTTCGTCCAGGAGGAGGCTCGCGGGCTGCCGCGCGCGTCCACAGAGGCGGTGGTCGAAGGCAACCTGCACTGGCCGGACGACACCAGCAGCTCGACCCCGCCGCCGGATCAGAAGACGGGCCTGTGGTTCGCGCGCGACGTCCCGGCGATGGCCGCCAAGCTTGGCACGGAACCCACCCTTGTTGTCGCCAGCGCGCCAACCGGTGACGGGATTGCGCCGATGCCGGTGGATACCTCGGGCATACCCGACAACCATTTGGGCTATGCGGTCCAGTGGTTTCTCCTCGCGGCAACCTGGGCGGGGATGACAGTCTTCCTGCTGTGGCGTATCAGGACGCGGAAGGTTTGAAGGCGATGGCGATGAAATACGTTTCCACCCGCGGCGCGGCCCCCGTTCTGGGCTTTGGCGCGGCGATGATGACCGGCCTGGCCCGCGACGGGGGGCTTTATGTGCCCGAGACGATCCCGGCGCTGACCAGGGCCGAGATCGCAGGCATGGCGGGTGCCCCCTATGAGGAGGTCGCGTTCAAGGTGATGCGCCCCTACCTGGGCGGCTTTTTCGGCGACGACGAGTTCCGGGGCCTGATCGCACGGGCCTACCAGGGCTTTCACCACGCCGCCCGCGCGCCGCTGGTGCAGCTGGGAGCGAACCATTTCCTGCTGGAGCTGTTCCACGGCCCGACCCTGGCCTTCAAGGACTTCGCCATGCAGCTCATCGGCCAGATGATGCAGGCGGCCCTGGCCAGGACCGGCGAGCGGATCACCATCGTCGGCGCGACCAGCGGCGACACCGGGTCGGCGGCGATGGAGGCGTTCCGCGGGCTGGCGAATGTGGATGTGTTCATCCTGTTTCCGCATGGCCGGGTCAGCGAGGTGCAGCGGCGGCAGATGACCACGCCGTCAGAGGCGAATTGTCACGCGCTGGCCATTGACGGCGATTTCGACGAGGCGCAGGCCCGCGTGAAGGACATGTTCAACGACTTTGCCTTCCGCGATGCGGTGCGGCTGGCGGGGGTGAACAGCATCAACTGGGCGCGGGTGCTGGCGCAGGTGGTCTACTACTTCTACGCCGGCACGGCGCTGGGTGCCCCGCACCGCGAGGTCAGCTTCACTGTGCCGACGGGCAACTTCGGCGACATCTTCGCCGGCTACATCGCCAGGCGGATGGGCCTGCCGATCGACAAGCTGGTGATCGCCACGAACCAGAACGACATCCTGGACCGCGCGCTGCGGTCGGGCGACTACCTCACCCACGGGGTCAAGCCCTCGATCAGCCCGTCGATGGACATCCAGGTGTCCTCGAACTTCGAGCGCGCCTTGTTCGATGCCTATGGGCGCGACGGGGCGGCGGTGGCGCAGCTGATGGGCGAGATGAAGACGGGCGGCTTCAGGATCAGCCAGGGGGCGATTGAATCGCTGCGCAGCTCCTTCGCCTCGGGCCGCTGTGACGAGGACGAGACGCTGGCGGTGATCGCGCGGCACTGGAAGACAACGGGCGAGCTTCTGTGTCCGCATTCGGCCGTGGGCGTGAAAGTGGCCGAGGAACATGTCGGCGCAGCACCCATGATCACGCTGGCGACCGCGCATCCGGCAAAGTTCCCCGACGCCGTGCAGCGCGCGACGGGCATCCGCCCCGGCCTGCCGCCGCATATGGCCGACCTCTTCGACAAGCCCGAGCGGGAGACGCGGGTGCCGAATGATCTTGCCGCGCTTCAGGCCATCGTACGTGAAAGGATCGCCCGCTGATGCAGAAGCTGCACACCCTGCCCAACGGGTTCCGCATCGTCACCGAGGCGATGCCGGGGCTGCAATCCGCGTCCGTCGGCCTTTGGGTCGAGGCCGGGGGGCGGCACGAGACCTCGGCCCAGAACGGCATCGCGCATTTCCTGGAGCATATGGCCTTCAAGGGCACCCGCCGCCGGTCGGCGCTGCGGATCGCCGAGGAAATCGAGGATGTGGGCGGCTACATCAACGCCTATACCAGCCGCGAGATGACGGCCTATTACGCCCGGGTTCTGAGCCAGGACGTGGTGATGGCGCTGGACGTGATCGCGGACATCGTGCTGAACCCCGTCTTCCGCAAGGCCGACATCGAGACCGAACGCCACGTGATCCTGCAAGAGATCGGCCAGGCGCTGGACACGCCCGATGACATCATCTTCGACTGGCTGCATGAAGTCAGCTACCCCGACCAGCCCTTCGGCCGCACGATCCTGGGGCCGGAAGAGCGGGTGGCCTCGTTCCGGAAGGTCGACTTCGAAAGCTTCACCGGCGCGCATTACGGCCCTGACCAGATGATCCTGTCGGCGGCAGGGGGCGTCGAACATGACGCCATCGTGGCGGCGGCGGAACGGATCTTCGGCGGGCTGAAGCCGGTGGGGGAATCGCAGGTCGAACCCGCCCGCTTCGTCGGGGGCGAGCGGCGCGTGGTCAAGGACCTGGAACAGGTGCATTTCGCATTGCAGTTCGAAGGTCCGGGCTACCGCGACGACAAGGTCTATACCGCGCAGGTCTATGCGACGGCGATGGGCGGCGGCATGTCCAGCCGTCTGTTCCAGAAGATCCGCGAGGATCGGGGGCTGTGCTATTCGATCTACGCCCAGTCATCGGCCTATGAGGACACCGGGCAGATCACGGTCTACGCGGGGACCTCCGAGGCCGAGATCGCGGAACTGACCCAGCTCACGCTGGACGAGATGAAGCGGGCCGCGGACGACATGAGCGAGGCCGAGGTGGCACGGGCTCGGGCGCAGTTGCGGGCCGGGCTGCTGATGGGGCTGGAAAGCCCGTCGAGCCGTGCCGAACGCAATGCGCGGCTCTTGTCGATCTGGGGCCGGGTGCCGGACGTGGCGGAAGCCGTTGCCAAGATCGACGCCGTCGATACCGCCGCCGTGCGCGGCTACGCCGCCGAGGTGACGGCGGCGAAGGCGGCGCTGGCGGTCTATGGCCCGGTCGCCCGTGCTCCGGGCATCGACGAGGTCCGAAAGGGACTTGCCGCCTGATGCTGGGCCTGAAACGCCGAGTCAGGGTCGAGACCGAGCGCATGACGCTGCGGCTGCCCGAGCATGGCGACTGGCGGCAATGGTCCGAGCTGCGCGAAGCCTCGGCCGAGTTCCTGAGCAAGTGGGAGCCGGTCTGGTCGAACGACCACCTGACCCGGCGGGCTTTCACCAATCGCGTCTACTGGGCGCAGCGCGCCGAGTCGCAGGGGCAGGCATTGCCGATGCTGCTGATCCGGCGCGAGGACCAGCAACTCCTGGGTGCGCTGACGCTGGACAACATCCGCCGGGGGCCGTCGCAGACCGGGACCTTCGGCTATTGGATCGGCGAGCCCTTCGCGCGACAGGGCTACATGCGCGAGGCGATCCTGGCCTTGACCCACCACGCCTTCACCCGGATGGACCTGTCGCGGCTGGAGGCGGCGTGCCTGCCGGAAAACGCGGCCTCGCGCGGGGTGCTGGAAAAATGCGGCTTCAAGTACGAGGGCGTGGCGCAGAGCTACCTGCAGATCAACGGGCGCTGGCGGAACCATGTGCTTTACGCCAACCTGCGCGGCGACCGGCGCGGGCGGACCGACGTCGGCTGAGGGTTCGGGCGGGTTTCGAATCGAGCGCCTTTGCAGGCGCGAAGACTCTTGTCTCGCGGTCTTGTGTGAAGGACACAAGACCGCTCGGGACTGCTCCGCAGGGGATATTTGGGCAAATGTGAAAGGCGATCGGGATGGCTGTGCGCGGCGCATCTCTGCGGGGCGGTGCGGACCTGGGTCCGGTCCGGGTATGCGGTCTTCGACGCCACGCCCGCGTCCCAACGGCATCGGGCGGTCGAAGCTGGCCGTGAAGCTGCCGCTGCCGGGGCGGATGCCTGACCGGATTCTGCGCAGGATTGCCGCTTTGGTCGCCGTGGCGGGGTGATCGCGCATCCGTGATCGCCGCTGCGCATGACGCAAGGACAATCCGGGTTACCTTTCCGCGAAACCCGGAGGTGACCATGCGCCTGCTCGCCGCTCTTGTCCTGCTTGCGACGCCCGCCGTGGCGCAGGATCGCATCCCCTCGCACTGCATTGCCGTGGCGGCGGGCGCGCCCTCGGTGGTTCCCGTGGCGCTGGAAGCGGGGCTGGAGCCTGACAGCATCCTGATCCGCTACATCGACCATGCGAGTTTCGCCGTTGTGACGGCGGATGGCACGATGGCGGTGACGGACTACACCGGCTACCTCGGCACGGCGGACGTGGTGCCCGACGTGGTCACCATGAACAACGCCCATTCGACGCATTGGACCGCCGCGCCCGACCCGCGCATTCCGCATGTGCTGGCCGGCTGGGGCGAAGGGGCGGCTGCGGCGGATCACCGGCTGGACCTGGGGTCGATGCTGGTGCGGAACGTCACCACCGACACCCGGGGGCCGTTCGGCGAGGGTGCGCGGGCGAATGGCAACTCGATCTTCATCTTCGAGGCCGGGGGGCTTTGCATCGGCCACCTTGGCCACCTGCACCAGATCCCCTCGGACGAGCAATATGCGGCGATCGGGCGGCTGGACGTGGTGATGGTGCCGGTGGACGGAGGGTTCACGATGCGGCTGCAGGACATGGCGGGGGTGGTGAAGCGTCTGCGCTCGTCCGTCGTGATCCCGATGCACTGGTTCAGCCAGGCCTCGCTGGACCGCTTCCTTGCCGAGATGGCGACAGAGTTCACCGTGGTCGAGACCGGCGGTGCGCAAATCGCGCTGTCGCTTGACGATCTGCCGTCGCAACCGACGGTCATGGTGCTGGAACCGGCCTATCTCGACTAGCCCTTCCGGCTGCCCTTGATATGAAGGGCGGGAAGGAGATGCCGATGCTGAACCCCTGCGATCCCGGTTTCGTCGCGAGGCTGGCGGCGCTGGTGCCCGAAGGCACGCTGTCCGCGCCCGAGCTGCGCCATCTGGAAGAGCCCCGGGGCCGCTGGACCGGCCAGGCCGGGGTGCTGGCCCGGCCCCGGACCACGGCAGAGGTGGCGGCGGTGGTGCGGGCCTGTGCCGAGGCGCGGGTGGGCGTGGTGCCGGTCAGTGGCGGGACGGGGCTGGTGGGGGGGCAGATCATGACCTCTGGCCCGGCGCCGGTCCTGCTGTCGCTGGAGCGGATGACGGCGCTGCGCGGAATCTGGCCCGAAGAGAATGCGCTTGTGGTCGAGGCGGGCATGGTGCTGGCCGATGTGCAGGCCGAAGCGGCGAAGGTCGGGCGGCTGTTCCCGTTGTCGCTGGCGTCCGAGGGCAGCTGCCGGATCGGCGGAAACCTTGCGGCCAATGCCGGGGGGACGGCGGTGCTGCGCTATGGCAATGCGCGCGACCTGTGCCTGGGGCTGGAGGCGGTGCTGCCGGACGGCAGCGTGTTCAACGGCCTGACGCGGCTGCGCAAGGACAACGCGGGGTATGACCTGCGGCACCTCTTGATCGGGTCGGAGGGGACGCTGGGCGTGATCACCGCCGCCAGTTTGCGACTGTATCCCCGACCGGCGGCCCGGGTGGTGGCGCTGCTTGCGGTGCCCTCGCCCCAGGCGGCGCTGGAGTTGCTGGCGCAATGTGGTGCGCGGGCGGCGGGCATGGTCTCGGGCTTCGAGCTTGTCCACCGGATGGGGTTCGACTTTCTGGCCGAGACCGGGTTCCCGCAGCGCGCGCCCTTTGATCCGGTGCCGGACTGGCTGGTGCTTCTGGAACTGGAACTGCCCGCGGGGCTGGAGCCGGAGGTGGTGATGGCCGGGCTGTACGAGGCGGGGGCTGCGGCGGGGCTGGTCACGGACGGGGTGATCGCGACCTCGGAGGCGCAGGCGGCGGCGATCTGGGCCTTGCGCGAGATGATCCCCCTGGCGAACCGCAAGGTGGGGGCGGTGTCGAGCCATGACATTTCACTGCCACTGTCGGCGATTCCGGGTTTCATCGCCGAGGCACCAAGGGCGATTGCGGACCTGGGGGCGTTCCGGGTGAACTGCTTCGGGCATCTGGGCGATGGCAACCTGCACTGGAACGTCTTTCCGGCGCGGGGGCATGGCAAGTCCGAACATGAGGCTGTGCGCGACAAGGTGAAGCGGGTGGTGCATGACATGGTGCACGCCTTGGGCGGGTCGGTCGCTGCCGAACATGGCGTGGGGCGGCTGAAGGTTGCCGATCTGGCGCGCTACGGCGATCCGGGCAAGCTGGCGGCGATGCGGGCGATCAAGGCGGCGCTGGACCCGGCGGGGATCATGAACCCCGGTGCGGTGCTGGGCTGACAGGGCCGCTCGTCGATGACTGCGTCACTCCTCGCTGGTCGCAAGTCACCGACCTGGGCACGAAGGGCGCGGGACGGGGCCGGCAGGGGCTGGAGAGACGAAACATCCCCGCCGCAGGGAACCTGCGGCGGGGTGCTTTGGGGGTGTGTGGGTCACGCTGTGGGTAGCAGCGCGGTCAGGGTGGGTAGCCCTGACAAGGACAGATCTAGGGTGATTCTCTTTCAGGACAGTTAACGGAAGCCCCCTTGGCCGCGCGGCGTGCTGATTTCTTCGAAGAAATCGGTACGACGGTTTCGAGATCTTCGCTGGCCCCTGGTTTGCCGGGGTCAGAGCCCCTCGAACGCGCACAGGGCATGGACATCTATCCCCATCGCTTCAAGCTTGGTGCGGCCGCCAAGGTCGGGCAGCTCGACGACAAAGGCGCAGCCCACGACTTCGGCCCCCAGACGCTCGATCAGGCGGATGCCGGCCTCGGCGGTGCCGCCGGTGGCCAGAAGGTCGTCGACGAGAAGGATCTTCTCGCCAGGCTGCATGGCGTCGTCATGCACCTCGACCACCGCATCGCCGTATTCCAGCTTGTAGGCCTGGGAAATGGTCTGGCCGGGCAGCTTCCCCTTCTTGCGGATCGGGACGAAGCCGGTGGACAACTGGTGCGCCACGGCGCCGCCCAGGATGAAGCCCCGCGCCTCCAGACCCGCGACCTTGTCGATCCGCATCCCTGCATAGGGCGCCAGAAGCTGGTCGACGCACATCCTGAAGCCGCGCGGGTCGGCGAAAAGCGTGGTCACGTCGCGGAAAAGGATGCCCTCGTGCGGGAAGTCGACGATGGTGCGGATGTAGTCCTTGACGGTCTTGCGGCGGGTCATCTGGGTTTCCTTCACAGAATTCGGGCGGCGACCGCAGCGAGCTTGCCCAGCACCTCGGGGTCGCGCTTGTCGGGGGCGGTCATGACGGCGTGCGAAAGGGCGCGGTCGCAGGCGTGGGGGCAGGGCTGGCGGTCGGGGTCCAGCAGGGCGGGCAGGCGGGCCACCAGGCCGCGGGCCGCGGCGGCGTTGGCATGGACCACGGCGATGACCTGGGCCACGTCCACCGCGCCGTGGCTGTCGTGCCAGCAGTCGTAGTCGGTGACCATCGCAAGGGAGGCATAGCACAGCTCGGCCTCGCGGGCGAGGCGGGCCTCGGACATGCCGGTCATCCCGATCACGTCGGCGCCCCAGGTGCGGTACATCCGGCTTTCCGCGCGGGTCGAGAACTGGGGGCCCTCCATCGAGAGATAGGTCGCGCCTTCGTGGACGGTCAGCCCCTCGGCCCGCGCGGCCTGGGCGGCCAGCGCCCCGAGGCGGGGGCAGGTGGGGTCGGCGAGGCTGACATGGGCGACGCAGCCGGGGCCGAAGAAGCTGGGGGGCCGCTGGGTGGAGCGGTCAATGTACTGGTCAACCAGGACGAAGTGTCCGGGGGCGAAGTCTTCCCGCAGGCTCCCCACGGCCGAGACGGCAAGGATGTCGGTGCAGCCAAGGCGCTTCAGCGCGTCAATGTTGGCCTGGTAGGGGACGGAGGTCGGAGTGTGGACGTGGCCGCGGCCGTGGCGGGGCAGGAAGGCGACGGGCATGCCAGTCAGGCGACCCACCAGCACCGCGTCCGAGGGCTTGCCCCAGGGGGTCCCCACCTTTACCCACGAGGCCCCCTCCAGGCCGTCGATCTGGTAGACCCCGGATCCGCCGATCACTCCGAGCATGGTCTGCATGGCGGTCTCCCTGGGGTTGGACGGGGCGGAGGATAGCGGGGCGGGACGATCCTGTCCACGGTGGAGACGCGGCGTGATGGCTGGAAATTCAAGGGGTTGGCTGTGGGGTTGGGTGTGGGGTTGGGCGTGGGCGTCAGGGTGGCGTCAGGATTTGTGCCGGGACAAAATCCTTCGAAGGATTTTGGCAAATCTTTTCGGAAAGATTTGCAGTGCCCTCAGGCCTTGCGGGGTTTCACATGCTCCAGGCCCCAGGCGGCAAGGCCCACCAGCAGCCCCCAGAAGGCCGCGCCGATGCCGAAGGCGGCCATGCCGGAGGCGGTCGTCACCAGCGTCAGCGTGGCGGCCAGGCGCTGGTCGGGCTGGGCGAAGGCCGCCGTCAGCGCCCCCATCAGCGGGCCAAGCAGCGCCAGCGCCACCAGGGCCGCGACAACCGGGGCGGGAAGTGCCGCGATCAGCTGCAGGACAGTGGGGCTGAGAAGGCCCAAGAGCACCCAGACCCCGGCATAGGCGAGGCCGACGATCCAGCGGCGGTCCTTGTCCGGGTGGACATCCGGGCCCAGGCAGATCGCGGCGGTGATCGCGGCCATGCTGACGGTATGGGCTCCGAAGACGGCGGTCACGGTCGAGATCAGGCCCGTGGTGGTCAGGGCGGCGGAAACGGGCGGCTCGTATCCGGCCGCGCGCAGGGTCGCGAAGCCGGGCAGGTTCTGCGACGCCATCGTCACCAGGTACAGCGGCAGGGCAAGGCCGAGGATCACGCCAGGGCGGAACGCAGGCGTCGTGACCTCCAGCAGCGGCGCGGTCAGTCGCAGGCCCGAGAGGTCCGTCCCGGTCAGAAGCGCCAGCGCGATCCCGCAGGCAAAGGCGGCGAGGGTCGCCATCGCGGGGTTCCAGAGCCGGACCACCAGGAAGACGCCAACCATCGGCAGGACAAGCATGGGCAGAGTCTGGGCCGCGATGGCCCCCGTCAGGCAGAACGGCAGCAGGACTCCGGCCAGCATGCCCGCGGCGATGCCGTCCGGGATGCGGGCGACCAGCGCCCCAAGCGGGCGGATCAGGCCGGTCGCGGCGACCAGCAGGCCGGTCACGACGAACGCGCCGACGCCCTCGGCAAAGCTGATGCCTTCGGTTGCGGCGATCAGGGCAGCCCCCGGAGTGGACCATGCCAGGACGACGGGGACCTTCGAAGTCCACGACAGGAGCGCGGAGCCGACCGCCTTGCCCAGGCTGATGGCCAGAAGCCAGCTTGCGGTCTGTTCGGGGGTTGCGCCCAGGGCGGTGGCGGCGGCGAGCAGGATCGCGACCGACGCGGCATAGCCCACCAGGGCGGCCACGGTGGCTGCAGAGAGGACAGAGGCCCGCATGCTGTCTCCAAACGCCGGGAACGGCGGGACTATTTCGCGGGAGCCTGCGGGCTGCAAGGGGGAAAGGCGGCGGCCCTCAGGGAGGAGGAGAGAGGGCCGCCGGAAGATCGGCGCACCCCGGGAGGAGGATGGGGCGTCCGATGCCGATCGGGCTTTGCGCCCGGAAAGGGGGCGACGGTGCCAGGGAGGAGGGTTGGCACCGTCGCTGGTCCGTTCGGCCCCGGGAGGAGGTGGGGCCTAGGGATGGTCTGTACGGCGGTGCCGGGAGGAGGATGGCACCGCCGCAGTACCAGGCAACCCGGGAGGAGGGTGGGCGCCCGATGTGGTTGGACCCGAAGGTCCGAAGAAGGCGCGGCTTTGCCCAGGGAGGAGGAGGGGCATCGCCGCAATCGTCTCGGGTCCGGGGAGGAGGACGGACCCGGACGAAATCTTACTTGCCGTAGGCCGCCTCGCGGGCGATCTCGGTGATGCTGAGGCGCGAGATGCCCAGATCGACAAGCTCGCGGTCGGTCAGAGCGTTCAGCTCGGCCACGGTCCGGGTGTAGACGCGGCGCTGGGCGATCGCGGTCAGGACGAGGTCCTTCAGATACGCCAGGCGGTCAGCGAAACCCTTGCGGGCGATGGAGTTGGTGTTCACATAAGCCATGTCACTCAAGCCTCTTCGATATGGTCAGCAACGTTCTGTCGCGCTGTTAGGGATAACATGGGCCTCATGCTGCGGATGCACAATAGGGGCTCTCGACAATGCTGCCATGCAGCATGTGCATGGCTCGGGTCACGGAAATGTCATGATTTACCAAGGTGTTCGCCGAATTCTTGAGCATCTGGTCAACAGAGCTTGCCCTTCCGCCGAAACGCTACGACCTTAGTGCAAATCTTCAGCGGAGTTGAAACGATGGCGGTGGATCGTGACCAGGTGCTGCGTGTCCTGGCAGGGGTCGGGCACCCCGGAGGCGGCGACCTTGTCGGTCGCGATCTGATTCGGGCCCTGACCGTCGACGGGGGCCTGGTGCGCTTTGTGATCGAGGCGGCGACGCCTGACGAGGCCCGCGCGCTGGGTCCGGCCCAGGCCGAGGCGGAGGCCAGGCTGAAGGCCCTGCCGGGGGTGACATCGGTGCAGGCGGTGATGACGGCGCATGGGCCGGCGGCGAAGGCGGCACCTCCCAGCCTGAAGATCGGGCAGCATCCGACGCCGCAGGCGGGGGGGCCGCAGAAGATCTCGGGGATCGACCGGATCATCGCGGTGGCAAGCGGAAAGGGCGGGGTCGGCAAGTCGACGGTGGCGTCGAACCTGGCCGTGGCGCTGGCACGGCGGGGGCGGCGGGTCGGTTTGCTGGATGCCGATATCTACGGTCCGTCGCAGCCGAAGATGATGGGCGTGTCGAAGCGGCCCTCGTCCCCCGACGGCAAGATCATCGAGCCCCTGGTCGCGCATGGGGTGACGATGATGTCGATCGGCCTGATGCTGAAGGAAGACGAGGCAGTGGTCTGGCGCGGGCCGATGCTGATGGGGGCCTTGCAGCAGCTGCTGGGGCAGGTGGCCTGGGGCAAGCTGGATGTCCTTATCATAGACCTGCCGCCGGGGACGGGGGATGTGCAGCTGACTTTGTGCCAGCGGACGCAGCTGACCGGGGCCATCGTGGTCAGCACGCCGCAGGACGTGGCGCTCTTGGATGCGCGCAAGGCGCTGGACATGTTTGCCAAGCTGAAGACTCCGGTCCTGGGGCTGGTCGAGAACATGTCGACCTATGTCTGCCCGAACTGCGGGCACGAGAGCCACATCTTCGGCCACGGCGGCGTGGCGGCCGAGGCGCGGAAGCTGGACCTGCCGTTCCTGGGCGAGCTGCCGCTGGCGCTGGACGTGCGGGTGGCGGGGGACAGCGGCACGCCCATTGCGGCGACGGACAGTCCCCTTGCGGTGCCCTACCTGGCGCTGGCCGACCGGCTGATCGCGGGCGGGATGGGCTGAACGTCGCCGGGGTGCCGTGCTGAAGAACCCGCCCCTTGCGGCGGGTTCTTGCGTCTGGCGGGGAATCGGCGTTGCTTGCATACCAACTGGTTGGTAAGATTACCCAGCCGCCGAGTCGCGAAGGGCGGCCTGGCCCAGAGGAGGAACGGGATGGCCCACGACATTCGCACCGTGCTTTGGTTCAACGGCAAGGGCCGCGAGGCGGCAGCGTTCTATTGCAGCCTGATCCCGAACAGCCGGGTGGAGAGTTCCTATTCCAGCAACAACGGCGGGCCGGAGGGCAATTCGTTCTTCGAGGTTGTCGACTTCACCCTGAACGGGGTGCCCTACCAGATCCTTGATGCGGGGCCGATGTTCCCGCTGTCGGAATGCGTGTCGGTGTCGGTCAAGACCCCGGATCAGGCCGAAACCGACCGGCTGTGGGCGGCCTTGGCCGCGGGCGGGGGCAGCCACGGGCCCTGTGGCTGGCTGAAGGACCGCTATGGCCTGTCCTGGCAGGTGGTGCCTGCGCTGGTCTACGACCTGATGACCAACCCGGACCGGGCGCGGGCCGGACGGGCGCTGGCCGCGGTGATGCAGATGGGCAAGATCGACATCGCGACGGTGGCCGCCGCGGCGGATGCCGCAGCATGAGCGCCGAGGCCGAGATCGGGCAGCTTCTGGACGCCTGGGCAACAGCGGTCCGCGCGCATGACCTTGACGGGGCCGCTCGGGGCAGAAGCCCGGATATCGTCATGTTCGACGTGCCCGAGCCCCTGCAGGCCCAAGGCATTGACGCCTACCGCGACACCTGGACGCTGTATTTCGGCGACCCCGGCTCGCGCCGGTTCGCGTTGCACGAGACCCATATCGTCGCGGGAGAGGACGTCGCCTGGGTGCGGGCGCTGCTCTTGTGCACGACGGACGCGGCACCGGCCGGTCGCTTGACGATGGGCCTGCGCCGGAGGGGCGGGCACTGGGTCGTCGAGCACGAACACCATTCCTTTCCGATGGCGCCGGCATCGCCCGGCGCCTGACGCCTGTGCCGCCAGTTGAAGGAGGAGAGACCATGCCGAACGACAGTCCAGACGACCAGCGCTACCGCCCCGAGGACAGGATCATGCAGGGCGTGATCCCCTATTTCGCGATGCCGGGACAGGCCGGGGCGGCGGCGGAGTTCTACAGCAAGGCCTTTGGCGCCAGGGACATCGGCCGGATGCCCTATCCCGACAAGCCGGGCTTCATGCATGTCCAGATCGAGATCAACGGCGGCGCCCTGATGCTGACCGACGAGGGGGGCATGTCCAGCGTCGATGCCACGGGCAACCCGATGCCGCAGGGCCACCTGCAACTGGTGGTGCCGGACGGGCAGGCCTGGTGGGACCGGGCCATCGCGGCCGGTTGCACGGTTGTCGCCCCCTTCGAGCGGCAGTTCTGGGGCGACACCTGGGGGCTTCTGGTCGACCCGTTCGGCTTGAAATGGGCAGTGTTGACACCTGATCCCGCTCTTTGGGACAAGGGGTCATGACAAGTTCGGAGTCCGAGTGTCCACGATAACCCGGGTCCCAAGGGGCGAAGCGCGCGCGCGGCTGATCGAGGCTGCGCGCAGCATGGTCCGTCACCGGGGCTTCGCGGCGACGTCCGTCGACGATCTTTGCGCGGCGGCGGGGGTGACGAAGGGGGCCTTCTTCCACCATTTCCCGTCGAAGGAAGCCCTTGGCGTCGCCCTGGTCGACGACTGGACGCAGATGACCGGGGCGATGTTCGCCGCACATCCCTATAATGCGCTGCCCGATCCTCTGGACCGGGTCTTCGGCTATATCGACCTGCGGCGCGAGCTTCTGGGCCAGCCGCTGCCCGAGTTTTCCTGCGTCGCCGGAACCACCGTGCAGGAGGCCTATGCAACCTCGCCTCCGATCCGCGCGGCGGCAGAGCGCAGCATCCGCTCGGGGTTCCAGCATGTGCTGCCGCATCTTCAGGCCGCCCTTGCCGCGCATCCGGTGCCGGGGGTCACGGCCGAAAGCCTGGCGCAGCAGTTCCAGGTGGCGACCCAGGGCGGGATCATCCTGGCCAAGGCGCTGAACGATCCCGCCCCCGCCCGCGCCGCCTTTGACCATCTGGAGCGCTACCTGTGCCTGCTGTTCGGCAGACCGCCCCGGATCTGACCCCGCCCCGGAGCTGACCTGCCCCGGAGCTGACCCGCCCCGGAGTTGAACCCACCGCAGACCCGGAGGGATGGGGTGGCATGAGGATTTCGAATCACAGGTTACGGGAAATCGTGGGAAACGGCTGCTCAACGCTGTTCCCAAGCGGGTGAACCGGGCAGATTCGCTGGGTGGACCCCAAGATTTCCACCGATCACCCAAAGATCGCGCCGGGATCGCGGATTTTCGCAAGCGATCACAGGACTGTCATTGCCTGTGAAGATTCCACAAGATGTAGGGGGCAATTTCAAGTCGCGCGCCTAGGGATTGAAAATCTTGCTGATCTGACACCACAAGATGCTGGGTTTCGGCCGGACGAAACACATGATCGCGGCCAGCAGGTCCCAATTTTTCCCTTGCTTTCCCATGCTATCCCAGTCAAGTTCAGCTCACGACGATGAGATGGGCAAGTGAAAGTCAGGGGCGGACCAAAGACCCCGAACAGGCGTAAGGCAGCTTCATACAGGCAGCCCCTTTCATCGGACGTACAGATCCGGCGCGCGAGCGAGCAGCATCTCCCCCAGGTGGCGCGCGTAGCTGGACGCCCAGCGATGGGACAGCGGCGGATCGGGTAGTGGCAGCAACCCGATCCGCCTTTTTCATTTCATCGCCTCGGGTTGGTTTGGGTTTTGAAAAGGCCGCAAGGCGATGGCAGAGGCGTTCAGAGGCGAGTTCTACCAGAAGGTAGACGGGAAGGCGCGGGTCTCGATCCCGGCGGCCTTTCGTGCCGTTCTGAATGCCGACGACCCGCTGGCCTCGAACACGCAGCGCCCCCGGCTTTACATGGTCTATGGCGGCAAGTCGCGGAACTTTGTCGAATGCTATTCCAAGCTGGGCGCGGACCGGCTGGCCGAGGACATCGAGACGATGGAGCTTGGCTCGAAAGAGCGGACCCGCGCCGAACGCGATCTGATCAGCCGGTCGGTGATGGTCGAGGTCGATGGCGAGGGCCGCATCGTCCTGCCGCCCCAGGTGCGCGAGAAGATGGGATTTCATGGCGAAGACCTGGCAGCCGGCGGCGAGGCCGCCTTTGCCGGTTTCACCAACCGCTTCCGACTTTATCGCCGCGAGGTCTATGAGGCCGAGCTTGAGGCCGAGGATGATGACGACATCGACCCGCTGACGCTGGTCGGGCGGCACAAGCGGACGGGGTAGGGCCATGAAGGGTCCGCTGCCAGGCCGCCCCAGTGAAGATCCTCATGTTCCGGTCCTGATCGAGGCGATTGTGCGGGCGTGTGCGCCCGTTTCCGGCGTCTGGCTGGACGGGACGCTGGGGGCTGGTGGATACACCCGCGAATTGCTGAAGGCGGGCGCGGAGCGGGTGATCGGGGTGGACCGGGACCCGCTGGCGCTGCGGATGGCCGCCGACTGGGCCGCGCCCTACGGCGACCGGGTGCGGCTGGTGGCGGGGAGGTTTTCCGACCTGGACAGCCTGGCGGGCGAGGCTCTGGATGGCGTGGTGCTGGACCTTGGGGTCAGCTCGATGCAGCTGGACCAGGCGGACCGCGGATTTTCCTTCATGAAGGACGGACCGCTGGACATGCGGATGAGCCAGTCCGGCCCGTCTGCGGCGGATCTGGTGAACACTTCGGACGAGGCGGTGCTTGCCGATATCCTGTATCACTACGGCGAAGAGCGGGCCTCGCGGCGCATCGCCCATGCCATCGTGACGGCGCGGACGGTGGAACCGATCCAGACCACGGCGCAGCTGACCGCGATCGTCTCGAAGTGCCTGCCGCGCCCGAAGCCGGGGCAAAGTCACCCGGCCACGCGCAGCTTTCAGGCGATCCGCATCGCGGTGAACACCGAATTCCAGGAACTGGCCGAGGGCCTGAACGCCGCCGAACGGGCGCTGAAGCCGGGGGGGCTTCTGGCAGTGGTGACGTTCCACAGCCTGGAGGACCGGATCGTGAAGCGGTTCTTCCAGCTTGCCAGCGGGCAGGAGTCGAACGCCAACCGCTATGCCCCCGCAAGGGCCGACACCACGGCCCGGTTCGAGATGGTCACGCGCAGGGCGGTGGCCCCGGACGAGGCCGAGGTGACCCGCAACCCCCGCGCGCGGTCGGCCAAGCTGCGGGTCGGGCGGCGGACCCATGCGCCCGCAGCGACGCTTGCAGCGGCAGAGCTTGGCCTGCCGGACATCCAGAAGAAAGGACGCCGCTAGATGCGCTCGGTGCTGTATGTGCTTTCCTTCCTGGCCCTGATCGCCCTGGGCTTCTGGGCCTACCGCGAGAACTATGCCACTCAGGCCGCGCTGAAAGAGGTCGAGGCGTTGCAGAGCCAGATCGTCGGCCTCCACGAGGCCTTGACGGTGCAGAAGGCGGAATGGGCCTATCTGAACCGCCCGGACCGGCTGCGGGACCTGGCGACGGCAAACTTCGACCGGCTGGGCCTGTTGCCGATGGAGCCGTCGCAGTTCGGCACCGCGGCGCAGGTCGCCTATCCACGCCCGAAATTGCCCGACATCAGCTTCACGCAGGATGTCCGGGGCACGATCACCAGCGAAGCGGAGGGCCTGTAAGATGCGCACACCCCTGCGTCCTCTGGCCCGGGTCCTGCAGGCCCGGCAGGAAGGTCTGAACCCCGACTGCATCGAGAAGGAAAACCTGAAGCTCAGGCATGACGCGCTGCGCGAGAAGTCGCGGGGCCGGGCGCAGTTCCGCATGCTGATCCTCTGTGCCAGCTTCGTCATGGCCTTCGGGACCATCGGCGCGCGGATGGGGCTGATGGCGGCGACCGAGCCGACGGAACCCCGCGCCAGGGCGACCGGCGCCGAGATCATCGCGCAGCGCGCCGACATCACCGACCGCAACGGGCGCGTGCTGGCGACGAACATGGCGACCCACGCGCTTTATGCGCACCCCAAGGACATGGTGGACCCCAAGGGCACCGCACAGAAACTGGCCGAGCTTTTCCCCGAGCTGGACGCCAAGGCACTGGAGCGGCGTTTCACGGACGGGCGCAGATTTGTCTGGATCAGGAAGGTCCTGAGCCCCGAACAGATGCAGAAGGTCCACGAGATCGGCGATCCGGGCCTGCTGTTCGGGCCGCGCGAAATGCGGCTTTACCCCAATGGCACGCTGGCCGCGCATATCCTTGGCGGCAGCTCCTTCGGTGCGGAGGGCGTGCATTCCGCCGAAGTGATCGGCGTGGCGGGGATCGAAAAGGCGATGGATGCGCGGCTGCGCGATCCGGCGCAGGGCGGCAAGCCCTTGACGCTGTCGATCGACCTGACGCTGCAATCGGCCACCGAGGAGGTCCTGGCTTCGGGCATGACGATGCTGAACGCCAAGGGCGCGACGGCGATCCTGATGGATGCGCGCACGGGCGAGATTCTGACGATGGCGTCCTTGCCGACCTTCGATCCGAACGACCGGCCCAATCCGCTGGCCGACCCCAACGCCGAACCCGGCGACAGCCCCCTGTTCAACCGCGCGGTCCAGGGGGTCTACGAGCTTGGCTCGACCTTCAAGATCTTTGCCACGGCGCAGGCACTGGAACTGGGGCTGCTCCAGCCGGACTCGATGGTCGATGCGAATGCCCCGATGCAATGGGGCCGGCACAGGATCTCGGAGTTCGAGGGCAAGAACTACGGGCCCTTGCTGTCGGTCACCGACGTCATCGCCAAGTCCTCGAACGTCGGCACCGCCCATATCGCGCTGATGATCGGGGCCTTGCGGCAACAGGCCTTCCTGAAATCGCTGGGCTTCTTCGAGCCGACGTCGGTCGAGCTGATCGAAGCCCCCGGCGCCCGGCCGCTTATCCCGAGGCGATGGCCCGAGATCGTGACGATCACCGCCTCTTACGGCCACGGCCTGTCGGCCTCGCCCCTGCATCTGGCGGTCGCCTACGCGGCGATTGCCAATGGCGGGGTGGCGATCAAGCCGACGCTGCTGAAGCGTGAAGGGCCGACGACGGGCGTCCGGGTGATGAGCGAGACGACCGCCTACGAGTCGGTCAGGATGTTGCGCCGCGTGGTGACGGAAGGCACGGCCAGCCTGGGCGAAGTGCCGGGCTATGAGGTCGCGGGCAAGACCGGGACTGCGGACAAGCCGAAGCGGACCGGGGGATATTACGAAGACAAGGTCGTGAACACCTTTGCCGCAGTGTTCCCGGCCAGCAATCCGCAGTATGTATTGGTCGTGACCCTGGACGAGCCGCAGGACGACACCTTGTCCCAGCCCCGGCGGACCGCAGGCTGGACCGCGGTGCCGGTCGCCGCCGAGATCATCCGGCGCGTCGCTCCGCTGATGGGGCTGCGGCCGAAGCTTGAACCTGTCGTGGTGGATGCAGTAACTGCCGCGAGCAACTGACGGGGGTGTTCGATGGCAGCGCGCGCGATACGGCTTTCCGACCTCGGCCTGACCGCCAGGGCAGGACGCGATCCGGCGCTGTCGGGGATCACGGCGGACAGCCGTTCGGTGCGGGCGGGGATGCTGTTCGCCGCGCTGCCGGGAACGGCGGTGCATGGCGCCAGCTTCATCCCGATGGCGCTGGAGCAGGGAGCGGCGGCCGTGCTGACCGATGCCGAGGGCGCAAGACTTGCGGGCGCGGTGCTGGCCGACAGCGACGTGGCGCTGGTGGTGGCCGAGGACCCTCGGTCCGCGCTGGCCTGTGCGGCGGCGCTCTGGTTCGGGGCCCAGCCCGAGGTGATGGTGGCGGTGACCGGGACGAACGGCAAGACCTCGGTCGCGACCTTTACCCGCCAGATCTGGTCGGCGCTGGGGCATGAGGCGATCAATATCGGCACCACGGGGATCGAGGGGGCCTGGACAGCACCTGCGGGACACACCACCCCGGACCCGGTGACCTTGCAGAAGCTGCTGGCGGCGGCGGTGCAGGGCGGTGTGACCCATGCGGCGATGGAGGCCTCCAGCCACGGGATCGACCAGCGGCGGCTTGACGGGGTGCGTCTGCGCGCGGCGGGCTTCACCAATCTGACGCAGGACCACCTGGACTACCACAAGACGATGGAGGCCTATTTCCAGGCCAAGGCGCAGCTCTTCACCCGCCTCTTGCCCGAGGACGGGGTGGCGGTGGTCAACCTGGACGGTGCCAAGGGCTCCGAGATGGCCGAACTGGCGCTGGGCCGGGGGCTGCGGGTCCTGACCGTGGGCAAGGGGCAGGGGGCGGATTTGCAGATCGCGGCGACCCGGCCTGACGCAACCGGACAGGAGGTGCGCTATCTGTGGCAGGGCCGCGCCTTCCAGACGCGCCTGGCGCTGATCGGGGCCTTCCAGGCCGAGAATGTGGCCGTCGCGGCAGGGCTGGCGATTGCGGCCGGGGATGCCCCTGACGCCGTGCTGGCGGTGCTGCCACGCCTGACCGGCGTGCGAGGCCGGATGCAACTGGCGGCGACGCGCAGGAACGGGGCGGCGGTCTATGTCGATTACGCCCACACCCCGGATGCGATCGAGACGGCGCTGAAGGCGCTGCGGCCGCATGTGATGGGCCGGATCATCCTGGTCTTCGGCGCGGGCGGCGACCGGGACCGGACCAAGCGCCCCCTGATGGGGGCCGCGGCGCAGGCCCATGCCGATGTGCTTTACGTGACCGACGACAACCCGCGGACCGAGGACCCGGCGTCGATCCGCGCCGCGATCCTGGCGGCCTGTCCCGAGGCCAGCGAGGTCGGCGACCGCGCCGAGGCGATCCTGCGCGCGGTGGATGCGCTTCTGCCGGGCGATGCGCTGCTGATTGCCGGCAAGGGGCATGAAAGCGGGCAGGTGATCGGGACGGACGTCTATCCGTTCGACGATGTGGAACAGGCAAGCGTTGCCGTGGCGGCGCTGGACGGGGTGATATGATGCTGTGGACCTCTTCTGACGCGGCGCAGGCGACCGGCGGACAGGTGACGCGGGCCTGGGAGGCCTCGGGCGTTTCCATCGACACGCGGACCCTGGAACCGGGCGAGCTGTTCGTCGCACTGAAGGACGTGCGGGACGGGCATGATTTCGTGGCCCAGGCGCTGGACAAGGGCGCTGCGGCGGCCCTGGTCAGCCGGGTGCCGGACGGCGTCGCCAAGGATGCTCCGCTGCTGATCGTGCCGGACGTGCTGCAGGCGCTGGCGGCGCTGGGGGCCTTTGCCAGGGCGCGGACGCAGGCGAAGGTGGTGGGGGTGACCGGCTCGGTCGGCAAGACCTCGACCAAGGAGATGCTGCGGGCGATCCTGGCGGGGCAGGGCCGGACCCACGCGGCCGAGGCGTCCTTCAACAACCACTGGGGCGTGCCCCTGACACTGGCGCGGATGCCGCAGGACGCCGAGTTCGCGGTGATCGAGATCGGGATGAGCCATCCGGGAGAGATCGCCCCCCTGGCACGGTTGGCGCGGCTGGATGTGGCGATGGTGACCACGGTCGCCCCGGCGCATCTGGAAGCCTTCGACAGCGTCGAGGGGATCGCGCATGAGAAGGCCTCGATCTTCGACGGGCTGAGGCCGGGCGGCGTGGCAGTCTACAACGCCGATATCGCGACGACGCCCATCCTGCGGGCGAAGGCCGAGGCTGTGGGTGCGAGGCCCGTTGCCTTCGGCACGGTCGAAGGCGCCGACTACCGCCTGCTTTCGGTGCAGCTTTGCGACGAGGCGACAGTCTGCCAGGCCAGCCGCCGGGGTCAGCCGGTGCTGTTCAAGATCGCGTCGCCCGGCCGCCATTTCGCGCTGAATGCGCTCGGGGCCCTTGCGGTGGCCGAGGCGCTGGGGGCGGACCCGATGATTGCGGCGCATGACCTGGGGCGCTGGATGCCCCCCGTGGGGCGTGGCCAGCGCGAGCGGATCATGCTGGATCAGGTCGAGGAGACCTTCTTCGACCTGATCGACGACGCCTTCAACGCCAATCCGGCCTCGATGGCCGCAAGTCTGGACGTGCTGATCGCAACCAGGCCGACCGACGGGATCGGCCGCGTCGGCGGTGGCCGCCGGATCGCGATCCTGGGCGACATGCTGGAGCTGGGACCGACCGAGGGCGCCTTGCACGCGGCCATCGCCCACCATCCGGACCTGTCGGCGGTGCATGTGATCCATTGCGTCGGCCCAAGGATGAAGGTGCTGCATGCGGCCCTGCCACGCCAGCAGCGCGGTGAATGGGTCGAGACGGCGGCGGAACTGGCGCCGCGGGTGCGCAGCCTGATCGACGCCGGGGACATCCTTCTGGTGAAGGGGTCCAAAGGCTCGAAGGTCAGCCTGGTCGTTGACGTTCTGCGGAAAATGGGGCAGGCCGCGAGCCCGAAGGAAGGGACCGTCTAGATGTTCTATTGGCTTGCCGAGTTTTCCGATGGCGGCGGGGTGTTCAACCTCTTCCGCTATATCACCGTCCGCGCAGGCGGAGCGTTTGTCACCGCCCTGCTGTTCGGGTTCCTGTTCGGTCGTCCGCTGATCGATCTGTTGCGCAGAAAGCAGGGCAAGGGCCAGCCGATCCGCGACGACGGCCCGCAAACCCATCTGTCAAAGGCGGGGACGCCGACAATGGGGGGGCTTCTGATCCTGTCGGCGCTGATCGTCTCGACGCTGCTTTGGGCGCGGCTGGACAATCCCTTCGTCTGGATCGTGATCCTGGTGACGCTGGCCTTCGGCCTGATCGGGTTTGCCGACGACTATGCCAAGGTGACCAAGCAGACCACCAGGGGCGTCTCGGGCAAGGTGCGGATGGGCCTTGGCCTGCTCATTGCGGCGCTGGCGGCCTATGCGGCGTCGATGTTCCACCCGCCCGAGCTGACGAACGAACTGGCCTTCCCCTTCTTCAAGGATGCGCTTCTGAACCTTGGCATCTTCTTCGTGCCCTTCGGGATGATCGTGATCGTCGGGGCCGCGAATGCGGTGAACCTGACCGACGGGCTGGATGGTCTTGCGATCATGCCGGTGATGATCGCGGGTGGCACGCTGGGGATCATCGCCTATGCGGTGGGGCGCGTCGACTTCACGCAATACCTGGACGTCCACTATGTGCCGGGGACCTCGGAGCTGCTGATCTTCTCGGCGGCGCTCTTTGGCGGCGGCTTGGGGTTCCTGTGGTACAACGCGCCCCCGGCTGCGGTGTTCATGGGCGATACCGGGTCCCTGGCCCTGGGCGGCGCGCTGGGGGCCATCGCGGTTTGTACCAAGCACGAGATCGTGCTGGCCATCGTCGGCGGCTTGTTCGTGGTCGAGGCCTTGTCGGTGATCATCCAGGTCCTCTATTACAAGCGCACCAAGAAGCGCATCTTCCTGATGGCGCCGATCCACCACCACTTTGAAAAGAAGGGCTGGGCCGAGCCGCAGATCGTGATCCGGTTCTGGATCATCAGCCTGATCCTGGCGACGATCGGCCTAGCAACGCTGAAAGTCCGGTAAGGCGGCAGGGTGGGCAATATTGCCCACCCTACGCCTGCGCTTCAGCCGATCGACTGCAACTCACCCGGCAAGCCCTGGGGCAGGGATCGGCCCGGCGGCAGGGCGACAAGCGCGCTTCCTCCGGCAGTGGGGGTGAAGATCTGCGCGGCTTCGCCCTGCGGGTTTGCCGCCCGGAAAAAGCGGGTGTGGTGCAGTGTCAGGCCATACCCAAGCGGTTTCAACTGACCCACAAGGCGCTGCAGCTTCTTGCGGTCGTGGACCTCGATGTAGAGGACCGGCCGGAACCGGGCCAATGTGGCGGGGCCGCCCGCCACCACGCGGTCCTCGAAGCCCTCGGTGTCGATCTTGATCAGGTCGCAGCGCGGCAGGGCCAGGCTGTCCAGGGTGATCAGCGGCACCGCGTCGGTCTGGCCGGTGCCGGGGGCAAGCGAGATCTCGGTCGCTCCGGCATTGTGGCGGGAGGCGGGGTCCAGCACCGGCACCGCGCAAGTGCCCGGCTGGTCGCCCACGGCGGCGCGCAGGCAGTGGACATGGGGCAGCTGGTTCAGCGTGACATTGGCGCAAAGCAACTGGAAGCAGTGGCGCTGTGGCTCGATCGCGGTCACGCGGCCCTGGGGACCCACGATGCCTGCCAGCGCCAGCGTGTGAAAGCCGATGTTCGCGCCCAGGTCAAGCACATGATCCCCGCGCCGGGTCAGGGCGAGGATGCTGTCCACCTCGTCCCCCGCGAACTCGCCATAGATCCGCAGGGAACGGCCGATGACGGTATCGCCCTGCAGGGTGAACATCCGGCCGAAGCGGGTCTCGGCCTGGGGATAGACCGGTAGGGTCTGCACGTGCGGGGCTCCTTGCTTTGGCGGCAAGACTAGCAGGTGCGGGGCCAAGCGGAAGCGGCTCCTCTTTCCCTTTGCGCGTTCCTGCCTTATCCCTGTCCCCAAACAGGGGGGGCAGGCACATGATCCCGGTGAAGGGCTACGACGGGCAGAAGGTGGCGGTTCTGGGACTGGGCCGGTCGGGACTGGCCACGGCGGCGGCCTTGCGGGCCGGGGGGGCCGAGCCGCTCATGTGGGACGACAGCCCCGAGTCGCGGGCGAAGGCCGAGGCCGAGGGCTTCGCCCTGACCGACCTGACGCGGCATGCGGCGCTGGAGGGCGTGGCCTGCCTCGTGGTCAGCCCCGGCATCCCCAGTCTGTACCCCGCCCCGAACCCGGTGATCGCCCGGGCGCTGGAGCTGGGAATTCCGGTCGACAACGACATCGGCCTGTTCTTCCAAAGCGCCGCCGGGGACGAGTGGTCCGAGATGGAGACCCCGCCGAAGATCGTGGCCGTGACCGGCTCGAACGGCAAGTCGACGACGACGGCGCTGATCCACCACATCCTGCAAGCCGCCGGCAGGCCGACGCAGATGGCGGGCAACATCGGCAAGGGGGTCCTGTCCATCGACCCGCCCGTCGATGGCGAGGTGGTGGTGCTGGAGCTGTCCTCGTACCAGATCGAACTGGCCCGCGCCCTGACGCCGGATGTGGCGGTCTTCACCAACCTGTCGCCCGACCACCTGGACCGGCACGGTGGGATGGGCGGCTATTTCGCCGCCAAGGCGCGGCTTTTCACGCAGGGCGGGCCGGACCGGGCGGTGATCGGAGTGGACGAGATCGAGGGGCGGTTCCTGGCCAATGTCCTGGCGCAGGGGCCGCAGGATGACCGGGTGATCCGGGTGTCCTCGGGCCAGAAGCTGGAAGAATTCGGCTGGTCGGTCTTTGCCCGCAAGGGCTTTCTGGCCGAATGGCGCAAGGGGCGGCAGGTGGCGTCCATCGACCTGCGCGAGGTGAAGGGACTGCCGGGCGCGCACAACCACCAGAACGCCTGTGCGGCCTATGCGGCCTGCCGGGCGCTGGGGCTGGCACCGAAGCTGATCGAGGGGGCGTTGCACAGCTTTGCCGGGTTGCCGCACCGAAGCCAGCTGGTCGGCGAACGGGCCGGGGTCCGGTTCGTGAACGACTCCAAGGCGACGAACGTGGATTCGGCGGCCAAGGCGCTGCAGGCCTTCCCGAAGATCCGCTGGATCGCCGGGGGCCTGGGCAAGGACGGCGGGATCGCGGCATTGAAGCCGGTGCTTGGCCCGGTGGTGAAGGCCTACCTGATCGGCCATTCGGCGCGCGACTTTGCCTTGCAGATCGGCGAGACGCCGCATGAGATCTGCGAGACGATGGAGCGGGCGGTGGCGCGGGCGGCCGAAGAGGCTCAGCCGGGGGAGGTCGTGCTGCTGGCCCCGGCGGCGGCAAGTTTCGACCAGTATCCGAACTTCGAAAAGCGCGGCGAGGATTTCACCGCGCGGGTCAAGGCGCTGATCGGGTGACCGTTTCGCCGGATGCGGGCGGGGTTCGATTCGAGCGCTGACGCGCAAGCCTTTCGTCTCGTCGTCGGGCCTTCGCCCTCCTCCTCGGTGATGGGGGCGTTGCCCCCAAGCCCCCAGGATACTTGAAGAAGAGAAAGTCCGCTTTCCCTTCGCCAAATATCCCCGCGCGGCGCGCAACCCGAGGAGGAGGGCGAAGGCCCGACGACGAGACAGGAAACTTGCGCGTCAGCGCTCCTTTCAGCTCCCGTCGTCGGAGGGTCAGATTGGCAGCAGCTTCCCGTCCTCTGCCGCCGAAAGCTCGGCGCGGTCCAGTAGGCGTTGCAGCGCCGCGCCGCGGGCAAAGTCGGGATCGGCCGGACCCTCGCCGCGGATGGCAGCGATGAAGCGCTGGTAGATCGTGGGCACGGGCGGGCAGTCCACGTCGGTCCAGGTGCCGGTCTGGATGTCATCGCCGAGACAGGCGCGCAGGTGGCTGACGGCCTTCTCGAAAGTTACCTCAAGCCCCCCGGTCTGGCCGTAAAGCCGCAGCCGCAGGTCGTTCAGGTGCCCGGTGGCAAAGCGGGTCGCCGCCACCGTGCCAAGCGCGCCGTTCGACAGGCGGACCTGCATCGTGGCGCTGTCGTTGGCGTCCAGCACGTATTCGCCGATCTGCCCGCCCGGAGCCTTGTCGAAGGTCTGCAGCAGGCAGGACACCTGCGTTGCGTCCATCCCGGCGATGAAGGTGGCGAAGTCAAGGATGTGGATGCCGACGTCACCCAGCACGCCCTTCGACCCGTGCCTGGTCGAAAGCCGCCAGAGCCATTGCGGCTCCTTGTCCCAATGGCCCCAGGCGGGCTGCGTGAGCCAGCTTTGCAGGTAGGAGGCCTCGAAATGCCGGATGGGACCGATCGCCCCGTCACGCACCATCCGGGCGGCCTGCTGCAGGGCCGGGACGTTGCGGTAGCTGAGGTTGACCATGTTCACCACCCCGGCCGCAGCAGCGGCGGCGGCCATGTCTCCGGCGTCGCTGGCATTGGTCGCCAGTGGCTTTTCACACAGCACATGCTTGCCCGCCGCCAGGAAGGGCAGGGTGGTCGCGCAATGTGCCGCGTCGGGGGTGACGTTGGTCACGGCGTCGAATTCGCCCCAGGCGATGGCGTCCTGGACCGAGGCAAAGCCGTGCGGGATGCCGTGGGCCTGTCGGAAGGCGGCAAGCTGTTCGGCGCGGGTGTCGATCCCGGCGACGAGGCTGACGCCGGGGATGGCGGCGAAGGCTTCGGCATGGTTCCGCGCCATGCCGCCGGTGCCAAGGATCAGGATGCGGACGGGTTGCATCAGCGATACCCTTCCTCGCCGTCGTGGTGCAGACGGGGGCCGCGCTCCTCCAGCGGTTCCAGCGTCTTGCCGACGGGGGTGTTCGGCGCGTCGGTCGGTTTGGCCAGCCGCGCCTCGGGGTTGTGCGCCCAGCGCACACCGTTGCAGATGACCTTCTGCACCATCGGCTGGTGATAGGTCGGGTAGGTTTCATGCCCCGGACGGAAGTAGAAGATGTTGCCCGCGCCGCGCCGGTAGGTCAGGCCCGAGCGGAACACCTCGCCGCCCTGGAACCAGCTGACAAAGACGGTTTCCAGCGGTTCCGGCACGCCGAAAGGCTCGCCATACATCTCTTCGTATTCGATCTCGAAGTGGTCGGGGATGCCGCGGGCGATCGGGTGCTGGCGCGAGGTGACCCAGAGCCGTTCCCGTTCCCCGGCTTCGCGCCACGACAGGTTGCAGGGCGCGCCCATCAGGCGCTTGAAGGGCTTGGAGAAGTGGGCCGAGTGCAGGAAGATCACCCCCATGCCGGACCAGACGGCCTCGGCGACACGTTCCACGATTCTGTCGTCGACGTCGCCGTGGGCGGCATGGCCCCACCAAATCAGCACGTCGGTTTCCGCCAGCTTTTTCGCCGTCATCCCGTGTTCGGCGTCCTGCAGCGTGACCGTGGTCGCCGTGATCCCGTCTTCCCGGTTCAGAAACTCGGCAATCGTGCCGTGCATGGTCTTGGGGTAAACCTCGGCCACGACCTTGTTCTTCTGTTCGTGGACGTTCTCGCCCCAGACGGTGACGCGGATGGTCATGGGAAATCTCCTTCAATTGATGCGCGCCGGGGACTTTCCCGGACCCCTGCGCGCGGGTCTTGCCTCAGCGGACGGGCTTGCCATCCGCGTCAAAGCGGTACAGGTGGCCCGGCTGCGGCGCGAGCGACACTTTCGCGCCGACCGCAATGTTGGCCTTGCCGGGGCGGCGGACGATGACGGGTTCATCGCTGCCGATCTCGACAAAGAGGAAGTGGTCCGAGCCAAGATCCTCGACGTGCAGAACTTCGCCCGACCAGGGGCCGCTTTCCACCACGTTGATATGTTCCGACCGCGCGCCAAGGGTGGTGCAGCCTTCGGCCTCGGCGAATTTCCCGGTCAGGAAATTCATCTTCGGGCTGCCGATGAAGCCCGCGACGAAGAGCGAGTTCGGATGTTCGTAAAGCTCGGCCGGGGTGCCCGCCTGTTCCAGCTTGCCGTCGCGCAGCACGGCGATCCGGTCGGCCAGCGTCATCGCCTCGACCTGGTCGTGGGTCACGTAGATCATCGTGACGTTGGACATCGAATGGTGGAGTTTCGCGATCTCCAGCCGGGTCTGGACCCGCAGGGCGGCATCCAGGTTCGACAGCGGCTCGTCGAACAGGAACACGCGCGGGTCGCGCACGATGGCGCGGCCGATGGCGACGCGCTGGCGCTGGCCGCCGGACAGCTGCTTTGGCAGACGGTCGAGAAGGTGGTCTATCTGCAGAAGCCTGGCCGCGTTCTCGACACGCTTGCGGATCTCTTCGGGGCTGGTCTTGTCCAGCTTCATCCCGAAGGCCATGTTGTCATAGACCTTCATGTGCGGATAAAGCGCGTAGGACTGGAACACCATCGCGATGCCGCGCCGGGACGGGATCAGGTTGTTCACCCTTTCGCCGTCAAAGATCATGTCGCCGGTGGTGATCTCCTCCAGCCCCGAGATCAGGCGCAGCAGCGTGGACTTGCCGCAGCCCGAAGGCCCGACGAAGACCATGAACTCGCCCTTCTCGATGGTCAGGTCGATGCCCTTGATCACCTGCACGGCGCCGTAGGACTTGGTAAGGTTCTTCAGTTCGATCTTTGCCATTATGTCAGCCCTTCACGCCGCCCGCGGTCAGACCCGCGACGATCTTGCGTTGGAAAATGAGGACGAGGATGATCAGCGGGACGGTCACGATGACGCTGGCCGCCATGATCGGACCCCAGGGGATTTCCTGCTGGCTTGCGCCGGACAGCAGCCCGATCGCCACCGGCACCGTCCGCGTCGTCTCGGACGAGGTGAAGGTCAGGGCAAACAGGAACTCGTTCCAGGCGCCGATGAAGGCCAGAAGGCCGGTCGTCACCAGGGCCGGCCACAGCAGCGGCATGAAGACCTTGGTGATGATGATCCAGGGGGTGGCACCGTCGACGATGGCGGCCTCCTCGATCTCGACCGGCAGATCGCGCATGAAGGTGGTCAGCACCCAGACAGTGAAGGGCAGGGTGAAGATCGTGTAGCTGAGGATCATCGCCCAGGGCGTGTTGAAGATGCCAAGAAAGCGGACCAGCTCGAACAGGCCGGCCAGGACGGCGATCTGCGGGAACATCGAAACCGCCAGGATCATCATCAGCAAAAGCCCCCGCCCGCGGAACCGCACCCGCGCCAGCGCGTAAGAGGCGGTCACGGCCAGGAACAAGGCGAAGCCGACAGTCAGCGTGGCGATGAAGACCGAGTTCCAGATCGAGCGCACGAAGTTGCGCCCGCCAAGCACGGCTTCGTAGTTGGCCAGGGAAAAGCTGTTCGGCCAGTAGTTGACCTGGAAAAGCTCGGTTCCCGTCGAGAAAGAAGTCACGATCGCGTAGTAGAACGGGAAGATCGAGAAGACCACGATCACCACGACCAGGGTGTAGAAGCCGACGGTGGACAGAAGTTTCTGCGCGGTCATTTCTGGCCCTCCCCGGAAAGGTCGACCTTGCCCAGCCAGATGTAAAGGCTGACGAAGATCGCGATGATGGCGAACAGCAGGGTCGACTGGGCGGCCCCGTAGGCGAACTTGTCGAAGTCGATCATGTTCTCGCGGCTGATCACCGACATGGTCTTGGTCGCGGCCGAGTTCGGGGTCAGCACGTAGACCAGGTCGAAGATCCGCAGCGCGTCCAGCATCCGGAAGATGATCGCGACGGCCAGGGCCGGGCGGATCAGCGGCAGGGTGATCTTGAAGAACACCTTGACCGGATTGACCCCGTCCAGCTTCGCCGCCTCGTAGATGTCGCGGGGCACCATCTGCAGGCCCGCAAGGATCAGCAGCGCCATGAAGGGCGTCGTCTTCCAGATGTCCACGATCAGAACCGCGGTCATCGCCGTTTCGGTCGAGGCCGTCCAGGCGATCTTCTGGTCGATCAGGCCAAGGCCAAGCAGGATGTCATTGATGATGCCGAACTGGTCGTTCAGCATCCAGGACCACATGCGCGCCGAAACGATGGTCGGGATCGCCCAGGGAATCAGGATCGCGGCGCGCACGAACCCGCGGCCCCGGAACTCGGCATTGAGGACAAGTGCGACGATCAGGCCAAGGATCGTCTCGAAGAAGACCGAGATGAAGGCAAAGCGCACGGTGTTCCAGACAGCATTCCACCAGGCCGGATCGACCAGTGTGCCGCGCCAGATCCAGCGGCCGCTTTCAAGAACCCGCACCGACAGGTAGTTGTCGAAACCGATGAATTCGCCGCCGTAAAGGTCCGACAGCGTGGTGTCGGTCAGCGAGAACCAGATCGTGCGCATCAGCGGCCAGGCGGCCACGAAGAACAGCGCTGCCAGCATCGGCGCAAGGAACCAGAAGGCCGCGCGCTGCCGTTGCTGCGTGAGGCTGAGCCCCCCGTCCTGTGTTGCCATGATTTCCTCCCCTGTCGGGCCCCCCTCCGAGGCCCGGTTAGAAAGAGGCGGG
>Ga0208610_100053_pt1:7500-50557 | contig 50557 bp, 46 predicted proteins | sample SubbioR11Jul_8A2_FD_184815 | JGI IMG/M metagenome (GOLD analysis project Ga0208610, IMG submission 184815) | Serpentinite rock and fluid subsurface biosphere microbial communities from McLaughlin Reserve, California, USA - CR11Jul_8A2 (SPAdes) | ecosystem: Environmental > Terrestrial >... | reverse complement strand
CCCGGGTCCGCAGTTCCATCGGATGTGGCTTGCCCATTCTGAACCCCCATAGCTGGTAGGATCAGAGAATCACAGCCGGTAAGAATTGGGAATCCTGAATCAACACCGCGACGACACGCTCTAAAGCCAGCCCAGCGGATGCGCAGAAAACCCGTGGCAAGCCGACCCGTCGGGAAAGTCGATCGACCAGTTCTCCGGCGTGGTCGGTCGGCCGTCGCTCACCCAGCGGCCCCAGCGGGCGGCGATGATGGCGCGGATGTCAGAACGGCGGCCAAGGCTTTGAAGTGACAGGAAAAGATAGTGGTGCATGAAGGGACTGGCAAGCGCAGGCTGACCCGCCAGCGGCTCGTCCCGCAGATCCAGTGAACGGGCGACAATCCGGTCGGCCATCGCCGCCGCTTCCGCCGGGTCGACCACCCCGGTCAGGATCAGCAGCGCCAGGGCCAACTGGCTTGCCGCCTCTCCCCCTGGGCTTTCGCGCCAGCCGTCAGGACCCCGATGCCCCCGAAGCGCCCGCGTCAACCGACCGGCTTCAGCCGCCCAGTCCGCCGTCAGTCCCACCCGCTCGGCCATCCCGGCCGCCAGCCGCAGCGCATGCAGATACCGCAGGTTCAGCGTCAGGTTCGGCTCTGCCCGGCTCATCGGCGACCAGTCCAGGAACAGCCGCCGCCCTGCCGGATTGCGCAGCAACCCGTCCGGCCCGCAGGCCAGAGCCATCCGCTCCAGCATCCGGGTCAGCGTGAACCAGTGGCGCTGCCAGACCGCCTCTGGCGCGGCCACACCGGGATGCGTCGCGCATCCGGCCAGCAACTCCACCCAACTGAAATTGTAATCCGTCACCGCATAGGCCGGCACTTCCCCCGGCAGCACGGATGGCAACAGCCCCTCCGCATCCGCACCTTCCGCCGCCATGTCGATGACGAACAGCAGCGGCCTGGGGTCATCCGAAATCGCCCGCAGCGCCCAATCCTGCGCCACCGCGTCGCCCAGCCAAAGGCTGCTCTCCCGCCACGCCCCATCCACGAAGCCGTCCTGAAGACAGGCCAGCGCCGTGCGGCGGCACATCGCGGCCACGCCCTGTAACACGGGGTCCAGCCGGGGCAGGGGCCGCTCCTCCACCGGCGTCACCGGCAGACGGACATGAAACTTCGGATCCGGCGAAACCCCGGCCCCCTCCAGCGCAAAGACCAGATATCGCGCACCACGAGGCGTGAACCCCTCAACCACCTGTCGCCCGGGGCGAAGCGTGAAGCGATCGGTCGGGCGCATCCGGCAAAAGGTGTCCGGGTCTGGCAAAAGCAGCTCACCCTGCCGCACCTTCTCGGCATAAGAGATCAGCAGCCGCTCGCCACCCGCAGCCGCCAGCTCCACACCGCCCAGACAGGCGCGGCTTTCGCCAAAGTCGAAGACCCAGACCGCCTGCGTCCCCCTTGGCAGCAGGGCTGGGGCCGAGCCGGCGCTGGTCTCTGAAAAGGCTTTTCGCAGATCAGCATGCGGGTCGTCCGAGGCAGCAGTGGTCGGGCCGACCCGCACCTGCCACGGCGCGCCAAGCTGCCTGACGCCTTCCACCGGAAGCGCTGTGACACGAGGCCGCAAGTCCCGCCAGATCGCCCCCTTCGCCCCCTGCACCACCCGCGCCGTCTCCCAGCTCGCGACATCCGCCTCGATCCAGGTCTCGGCAAATCTCAGATCCTGATCCTCGACCCCCGACCCGTAGATCGAGACGCGCCTGACCCGATCCGACCACGACCGATCCCGCCGGGTCTTCCACTGCGGGCCCGTGGTCAGGATGACCATCCCATCCGCCTCCAGCCAGCCAATCAGCCCGCAGGCGCCGCGATGGACGTAAGCGAAGTGCGAATATCCGGGGCAATAGACCTGGATCGCGATCCGGTTGACGCCAGGGCGCAAGTCGACAAGCAAACGTTCGTCTATCGCCATCGACGAGGGCCAGGACCGCTCTGGTCCTCGACCTGCAAAGACGCCGTTGACCCAAAGCCGGTACCGGCTATCCGCCGCAAGCCGAAAGACGGCCTTCGACGGCACAGACTTCAGATGGATATCCGCACGAAAGTTCACATAGGCATCGCGCAGGTCGAACGGATGCGCCGGGCCGATCCAGACTGCCCCGTCAGTAGCTTGCACTGACCCGGCGGCATCGGCCGGCACTACTGAAGTGTCCCGTATTGCGCCGCCAGCTTGTTCACCAGCCGGTACGCCCGCACCAGGCGCATGGGCGGAATGTCCGGCTGGATGAAATGCCCGCCGTTGAAGATGAACCCACCGCCCGGCGCATAGATGCCGAAGCGTTCGGTGATGTATTCGTCCAACTCCTCGCCGTCATACTTCAACAGCCCGTCGATCACGTCCAGCGACCCGTAGATAGTGATCTTGTCGCCCCACTTCGCCTTGACCTCGCGGGGGTCGATTCCGGCGCTTTCCTGCACCGGATGCCATGAGGTGTAACCCATCTCGATGATGTCATCCACCACCTGCAGGATATAGCCGTCAGAGTGCAAGTTCACCGGCAGCCCCCTGGATCTTGCGTGCTGCACCACCCGCATCGCATAGGGCTTGATCAGTGCCCGCCAGGACTTCGGCGAAAACAGCATCGTCCCGTTCGACCCCCAATCGTCCGACAGGGTCATCATGTCCACACCGGCCTCGATCATCCGATCAACCTGGACGCACATCCAGTCGGCGTAGCGGTCAAAGAAGTTGGCCATCAGCTGCGGGTTGCCGCCCAGGTTCATCCAGCAATTCTCGATCCCGAGAAAGCTCGATGTCCCCTCCACCATCCCCCAGCAATGCGCCAGCACGCAGCGCTTGCCCTTGTGGTCGCGGACCGCCGTGGCGATGTTCGTGCCGCCGAAATCATGGTTCCAGTCGGTGAAGTTCAGCCACTTCGGATCATCCGGGGTCCCCAGCGGCACATCGGCCAGCTCATGAATGTCGAACTTGCGGCCATGCTGGTTCGGGAAAGGCATCAGGCCCACGAAAACGTCGATCCCGAACTCCTCGATGAACTTCTCGCGCGGGCCGTAGTCGGCCTCCAGCCGTTCGAGGAACTGCTTCTGGTAGAGCCAGCAGTCGATGGGCGTGCGGTCAACCGGCTGGCGGTTGATCGTCGCCATCACGCGTTCATAACCGTTCATTCATATTCCTCCAGAAGCAGCATCCGCCGCCAGTCCTCCAACCCAACCCCCGACACGAACTCGGAGTGGAAGCCTTCCCAATGCACCTGCTCCCACTGCGGGACGATGCCCCGGATGTCCGCCGGGCACTTGCGGATCAGCTCGGCATAGGCCGATTCCAGCAGCCGGTAGCCCGAGGTTGCCGAGACCTTGTAACGCGGATGCGGCGCGATCAGCCCGTCCTCGACCATCGCCTGATCCAGCACGTCGGACATCTGGTGCAACAGGTCCAGCTTCCGGTCCCAAGGCGTGGCAAGCTTTGGCGCTTCTTCGACAATCGCTGCCAGACGCGCGCCCATCCGGGGCAGGCGATGGAACATGACCGTCAGCCATTTGTCGTAAGGATAGTATTGCCGGTCCAGCATGAACGCCATCTGCACCCCCCAGCGCAAGCTGCGCGCGAAGGTGGTGCTGGCGTAAAGCTCGTTGTCACGCAAAAGCGCCCGCTTCAGCGCATAGACCCCCATGCCGCTGAAGTACCGGCACCAATGCGCCAGCCGCCGCAGCCGCACCTCTTCCGGATAGTAACCAGCCAGAGCCGCCCGCACCGCCGAGAACCGGCCCGAGGGGTCGTGCCAGACCTCGCCGGCAACGACATGCATCACGTCTTCCTCGGGGATGGACAGCCATTGTGAATGACTGTTCGGAGCCTCTTCCAGGCCAATGGTGGACCGCAGGTGATGCTGCAACGACGCAAGGGCCACGCCCTTCGTCCGCGTATAGCCTTCGCGCAACTCCCGCCCGCGCCAGGACGCAGGCAGCCCTTCCGCCAGCGTGTCCTCGATCCTTGCCCCGCGCGAGGCCATCACCTCCGCGGGCAGCAACACATTCACCCGCAGCCCGAAGTGGTGGTCGGTGGAATAGTCGTCATCCAGCCGCAGCACCTCGGAGCCATACCCGAAGACCCCCGCCGCCATCTGCGCCGTCTCGGCCGGAAACCGCGCGGCCAGGAACGGATGCACCACCTCGTTCCAGAAAGCATGGCTTTCGTCGATGATCGAGTGCTTTGCCATCCGACCGGCCTCCCCTCCGGCCCCTCCTCCTGCATGACCTCAGACGATGCCGGACGCAGACCCCTTCACTTCTGGCCGCTCCTTCGCCACCCGGTCGCGGTAGCCGCTGGCACGATAGACCGTGATGGGATCGCAAGCCCCACCCTGCCGCATCCGCGCTTCGGCCAGAATCGGTGAGACATCGGTCACGAATCCCGCCTTCAGCGTCCGGTGCGCGGCCATCACGTCGTTCGCTTCTTGCGCCTCGGCCAGCGCCTTGCGGTCCACCAGCGAGGCCTGCACATAGGCGCGTGCGATCTCCACCGCCGAGGCCATCAGGCTTTCGATCGGGTCAGTGACGTTGTGGCTCTGGTCGATCATGTAGCTGGGGTTGAACCCCTTGGCGCCGCGCAACTCTGCCTCGACCAGCTCGTTGAAGACCAGGAACAGCCGGAACGGATCGACCGAGCCCGCGTCCAGATCGTCATCGCCATATTTCGAATCGTTGAAGTGGAACCCCGCCAGCCGTCCCGCATGCACCAGCCGCGCCACGATCTGCTCGATGTTCACGTTCGGAGCGTGATGCCCAAGGTCCACCAGGCATTTCGCCTGCGGGCCAAGGTGCTGCGCCGCCATCAGTGACGATCCCCAGTCGGAGATCACCGTCGAATAGAACGCCGGCTCGTACATCTTGTGTTCGATGAACATCGCCATCGACGGGGGCAGGGCGGCGTAGACCTCGGCCATCGCCGACAGATAGCTCTCGAACATCTTCGACAGGCTCTGCTGGCCGGCAAAGTTCGTCCCGTCGCCGATCCAGACCGTCAAGGCGGGCGCCCCAAGCGCCTTGCCGATCTCGATGCACTCGATGTTGTGCGCCACGGCCTGCGCGCGGATATCCGAACGGGCGTTCGCCAGAGAGCCATACCGATAGGACAAGCCCTGATCCGCCTGGTCCTGGAAGGTGTTGGAGTTCACCGCATCGAACCCCAGCCCATACTGCGCCGCCTCTTGCCGCAGCGCGTTGTAATCGCTGACCTTGTCCCAGGGGATGTGCGGGCTGACCGTCCGCGTCCCCCGCGTCAGCTGCTGGATCACGCCACAATCGGCCAGCTTGTCGTGGATGCCCCGCGGCTCGCCCCGCCCCGGAAACCGCGCGAACCGGGTGCCCCCGGTGCCCACGCCCCAGGTCGGAACCGCGACCGACCAGGCCATCGCGCGCTGAACGACCGCTTCAATGTCCACGCCCCGGCGCGAAAGCTTCCGCCCCAACGCGCCAAATTCGTCCTCATGCGCCGCCCGTGCCGCCTCGTTCAGCGAGCCGACCAGATCCTCGGAAATCAGCATCCCCGCCTCCTAGCGCGTGAAGGACACGGCATTGCCCGCGTCCACGTTCAGGAAATTGCCCGTCGACTTGTTCGAGACATCGGAAGCAAAGAAGTAGACTCCCTCGGCGATGTCCTCGGGGAAGACCGACCGCTGCAAGAGGCTGCGCTTGCGGTAGTGCTCCTCCAGGTCCGAAACGGCGATCTTGTTCGACGCGGCGCGCTGCTGCGACCACTCGCCCTGCCAGATCTTCGATCCCCGCAGCACCGCGTCCGGGTTCACCACGTTGACGCGGATGCCCATCGGAGCGCCCTCCAGCGCCATGCAGCGCGCCAGGTGAATCTCGGCTGCCTTGGCCGTGCAATAGGCTGCCGCGCCGGGCGAGGCCGCCACGCCATTCTTCGACGAGATGAACACCATCGACCCGCCGATGCCTTGCGCCTTCAGGACCCGATACCCCTCGCGCCCCACCAGGAAATAGCCGGTGGACAGGATGTCCATCGTCCTGTTCCACATTGCCAGCGTTGTATCCTCGACCGCCGCGGCGCTGGTGATCCCGGCGTTGTTCACCAGCACATCCAACCCGCCATATTCGCCAACCGTGTGGTCCACCGCCGCGATGACCGCCGCTTCACTGGTCACGTCCATCAGCACGCCCCGCACCATGTCGCGGCCGAACCGCCTGGCGAAACCCGCCACGACCTCATCCAGCGCGGTCTGGTCGATGTCGGCCAGCACCACGTTGCAACCTTCGCGCAGCAGGCGCTCGGCGGACGCCGAGCCGATCCCGCCAGCCCCCCCGGTGATGAAGGCCACCCGGCCCTGCATCGGCTTCGGCTTCGGCATCCGTTGCAGCTTGGCCTCTTCCAGCAGCCAGTATTCGATGTCGAACGCCTCCTGCTCTGGCAGGCCCTGATACTGCGAGACGCCCGAGGCCCCCCGCATCACTTTGATCGCGTTGACGTAAAACTCGGCCGAGACCCTTGCCGTCGCCTTGTCCCTGGCGAAGGACAGCATGCCGACGCCGGGGACCAGATAAATCACCGCATTCGGGTCACGCATCGCGGGGGAGTTGGGTCGCTTGCAGCGGTCATAGTAGGCTGCATAGTCTGCGCGATACCCGGCAATCAACCCGTCCAGCGCGCTTGCATCCGCATCGGCGGGCACCACCAGGGGCTTGATCTTCGTCCGCAGGAAGTGGTCCGGGCAAGAGGTCCCCATCGGCGCCAACTGGTCAAGTGAACGGGAGTTCACAAACTCCAGCACCTCCGGCGCATCGGTGAAATGCCCCACCATATGCGCCCCGCCGGAAATACGCCCCCGGATCAGCGGCATCAGCCGCCGCGCCGTCGCTTTGCGGTCCTCGGCAGGCAAAGCCGAGACCTCCTCGCCCCCGAACGCCGGGCGCTTCACGTTGGCGTCCAACCAGACGGCGGCCTTGTTGATCATCTCCAGCGTCAGCAGGTAGCAGTCCTTCGCCGTGTCCGCCCAGGTGAACAGCCCGTGCTGGCCCAGCACCACGCCCTTCAGCCCAGGGTTTTCCTCGGCCATCCGGCCCAGCTTGATCCCCAGGTCGATCCCCGGTCGCTGCCAGGGCAGATAGCCCAGCTCGCCGCCAAAGACCTCCTGCGTCAGCCGCACCTGATCCGCGCTTGCCGCAATCGCGATCACCGCGTCGGAATGGACGTGATCCACATGCGCGGACGGCACGAACCCATGCAGCCATGTATCGATCGACGGCGCTCGCGGGTTCAGGTTGAAGATCGTGTGCCCCAGCGCCTCGACCATCGCGTCTTCCTGGTCCAACCCGCGATACTGCGCCCGCAGCTGCATCAGCTTGGTCATATACAGCGTCGCGAACCCGTCCAGCTTCATCGACCCGATGTCCCCGCCCGAGCCCTTGACCCACAGAACCTGCACGTCCTCCCCCGTCAGCGGGTCCTGGTGCGAGATCTTCGCGCTGGTATTCCCGCCGCCGAAGTTGGTGATTCGCAGGTCCGATCCCAGCAGATTGGACCGGTAGAGCAGCTTGTCCGGCGCGTCCAAACTGGCGGCGTAAGCATCGTCCCACAGGGACTTTAGGGTGATTTCCTGGGTCATGGGTCCGGACTTTGGCTGAAACTGTCCCGCCCAAGGATAGGCGCAAAGCGATCACAGTCAATCACGAAACGCCATTCTGCATCGCAGAAACCTTTCCGCAATGCAGCGTTGCGAATGTTTGTTGACGGATATGAGCGATTCTGACAGCCTTCCGACCATGATGCACGAACGCGAAAGATGGCAGCTGATCCTGACCCGCCTGCGGGACCGTGGCATTGTCCGTGTCGCCGATCTGGTGGGCGTGACCGGGGCCTCGGTTGCCACCCTGCGCCGCGATCTTGCGAAACTGGAAGACACCGGCCAGCTTCGTCGCGTCCACGGCGGCGCGGAATCCGTCGCCTCCGGGCAGACGCCGCTGACCGCGCCCAGTTTTGACGCCAGCCAGACCCTGAACGCCGATCTCAAACAGGCCGTGGCCCAGGGCGCGGCCAACCTCTGCCAGGACGGCGATTCGATCATCCTGAACGCCGGCTCCACCACATGGTTCATGGCACAATGCCTGCGCGGCCACCGGATGCAGGTCCTGACCAACTCCTTCCCCATCGCGCAGGAGCTTATCGCCCATTCGATGAACCGCGTCGTCCTGCCGGGGGGCGAGCTTTACCGCGAGGCCGGGATCATCCTGTCTCCCTTCGACGAAGACGCGATCCAGCATTTCGCCGCATCGAAGATGTTCATGTCCTGCTATTCGATCACGCCGCTTGGCATCATCGAAAGCGACCCGCTGGTGGCCCGGGCCGAGGCAAAGCTTCTGACCCGCACCGAAAACCTGATTGTCGTCGCCGACAGCTCCAAGTTCGAGGCGCGCGGCAACATGGTGGTCTGCCCGCTGACCCGCGTGTCCACACTGGTCACCGATACGGGCGCACCGCCGCACATGCTGGATCACCTGCGGCAACTGGGTGTCGAGGTGATCCTGATCGACCCAAAGGCAGCGAAGGTCCTGACCGCAGCCTGAGGAGGGGGGCGGCAGGCATAACAAGACGGGAGGAGATTACACATGATGATGAAACTCACGGGCCTGGCAGTCGCCGCGGGCCTTGCGACCCTTCTGGGTTCGACCGCAATGGCCGAACCTGTCACCGCCACCCCCGGCCAGGAAGTCAACGCGGTGCTGCTGCCGAAGTTCCTCGGCATCCTGCCCTTCGACCAGGCCAACCGGGGTGCGCAGGAAGCCGCGGCGGAACTCGGCTCGACCGGCACGCTGCAATTCATCGGCCCGACGCCCGAGAATTCGGCGGCTGGCCAGATCGAGATGCTGACCACCGCGACCACCCAGAAGCAGCATGTCGTGATGCTGTCGAACAACGCGGGCGACCAGATCGCCCCCGCCGCCGAAGCCGCCGCCGCCGCGGGCACCAGGGTCGTGACCTGGGACAGCCCGATCCCGAATGGCGCGGGTGAGTCGTTCTTCGTGGCACAGGTCGATTTCGGCTCGATCGGTGTCGTGATGGCCGACATGGCCTTTGACCTTGCCGGTGGCGCAGGCGAAGTCGCCATTCTCTCGGCAAGCCCCGACGCCTCGAACCAGAACGCCTGGATCGAAGCGATGAAGGCCACGATGGCCTCGGACGCCAAGTACAAGGACCTGAAGCTGGTCGACGTCGTCTACGGCAATGACCAGTCGGAAGAATCCTACAGCAAGGCTCTCGGCCTCGTGGACAAGTATCCTGACCTCGAGGTCATCATGGCCCCCACCACCGTCGGCATCGTCGCCGCCGCCAAGGCCATGCAGGACGAGGGGCTTTGCGACAAGGTCAAGGTCTCCGGCCTCGGCCTGCCCGCCGAAATGGTCAGCTATTCCCTGAACGGCTGCGCCCCCCAGTTCGCACTGTGGAGCTTCGTCGACCTCGGCTACCTGACCTACCAGGCCTCTTATGCGCTGGCGACCGGCGCGATCAAGGGTGAGGTTGGCGAGGAGTTCACCGCCGGCCGCATGGGCACCTTCAAGATCGAGGAAGACCCCGGCCGTCCGGGCGCCAAGCGCGTCCTGATGGGGCCGTTCACGGTCTACACCAAGGACAACGTCGAAGCCGCCGCCAACTGAGGCGCACGGCCAGACCAAAGCACCTCCCTCCCCCCTCTGTGGGGGAGGGATGGGGTGGGGGGCTCCCACCCAAGTCCATGTCCTCGTCCCACTGGAACCCGCCCCATGACCCAGCCGGTCCTGGAACTTCAAGGCCTGTCCAAGTCCTTCGCCGCCACCCAGGCGCTGAAGGACATGTCGCTGTCCGTCCTGCCGGGCGAGGTTCACGCCATCGTCGGCGAAAACGGCGCGGGCAAGTCGACGCTCATCAAGATGATGACCGGCGTCCACCAGCCCGATACCGGCACCATCCTTGTCGACGGCCAGCCCGTCACCCTGAAATCCACCGAGGCCGCGCAGGACGCCGGCATCGCCGCGATCTATCAGGAGCCGATGGTCTTCCCCGACCTCAACGTCGCCGAGAACATCTTCATCTCGAACCGCGCCAAGGGCCGCATCATGCGCTGGTCCGAGCTCTACCGCGACTCCGACGCGCTGATCGCCCCCCTCGGCGTCAAACTCGACGTCCGCCGCGCCGCCTCGGGCCTCACCCTCGCCGAACAGCAGACGGTCGAGATCGCCCGCGCGCTGTCGCTGAAGGTCAAGGTCCTGATCATGGACGAACCGACCGCGAGCCTTTCCGCCCATGAAGTCGCCCGCCTTCTCGACATCGCCCGCGCGCTGAAGGCGCAAGGTGTCGCCGTCATCTACATCTCCCACCGCCTGGACGAGATCTTCCGCATCGCCGACCGCGTGACCGTGATCCGCGACGGCCAGCACATCAGCACCAGGCCCATCGCCGAAGTCACCGAAGACGGCCTCGTCAAGGACATGGTCGGCCGCGCGCTGGAAAGCTTCGCCGTCAAGACCGCCGCCAATCCGCATGGCGAGACGCTCCTCTCCGTCCGCGACCTCGGCCTCACGGGCGTCTTCAGGGGCGTCAGCTTCGACCTGCACAAGGGCGAGGTGCTCTGCCTTGCCGGTCTTGTCGGCGCGCGCCGCACCGATGTCGCCCTCTCCCTTTTCGGCATCGCCCCCGCGACGACGGGCACCATCACCCTTGCAGGCCAACAGGTCCGCATCACCACCCCGCAGCAGGCGATGGACCTCGGGATCGCCTATGTCTCGGAAGACCGCCGCAAGCTTGGCCTCGCCTTGCCCCTGCCGATCTTCGCCAACATCTCGCTGGCGTCCTTGAAGAAACTCCTGAATGCCTTCGGCCTCATCGACGCCCGTGCCGAGACGGCCATGGCCGAAACCTACCGCAAGCGCCTCGCCATCCGCGCCCCCGACACGGCTGTCGAGGTCGGAAAACTCTCCGGCGGCAACCAGCAAAAGGTCATGCTGGCCAAGTGGCTGGAGACGAAACCAAGGGTCCTCATCTTCGACGAGCCGACCCGCGGCATCGACGTCGGCGCCAAGGCCGAGGTCCACGCCATCATCCGCCAACTGGCCTCCGAAGGCGTCGCCATCCTCGTCATCTCCTCCGACCTGCCCGAGGTCCTGGCGCTGGCCGACCGCGTCCTCGTCATGCGCGAGGGCCGCCAGGCCGGCATCCTCCCCATCGAGGACGCCACCCAGGAACGCGTCATCGCCATGGCCGCGCGCCAGGCCACCACCGAAAGACCCGCCGCATGACTCCCGCATTTTCTGTCGCCAAGTATCCCCGCCGGAGGCAAACGCCCGAGCCGGTTGCGCGCCCTTCGCGCGCAGAGGCGAGACAAAAGGAACGCGCGTCAGCGCTCAATTTCACAACCGCCCCAACCCGCGCACCAGAGAGCCCGGAATGACCGGCCTGCTCTCCCGCGTCTCGCCGCAGACCCTGCGCCTCCTGGCCCTGGCCTTGGCGCTGCTCGCCACGATCCTGTTCTTCGCCACCCAGATCGAGGGCTACCTCTCGCCGCGCATGTTCAACCGCATCAGCACCTCTGCCGCCGTGGTGCTGCCGCTGGCCGTCGGGCAGGCCATCGTCATCATGACCCGCAACATCGACCTTTCGGTCGGCTCGATCATGGGGGTCGTCGCCTACATGGCCGGCCAAAGCCTCGGCGCGCTGCCCGAGATGCACCCCGTGCTGGCCGTCCTGCTCTGCATGGCGATCGGCGCGGGCTTCGGCGCGCTGAACGGCCTGATCATCGCCTTTGGCCGCGTGCCCTCGATCATCGTGACCCTTGGCACCCTCGCGCTCTTTCGCAGCTTCCTCGTCGAATGGTCCGACGCCAGGACGATCACCACCGCCAGCCTGCCGCAATGGCTGGTCAACCTGCCCTCGGCCAGTGCCTTCTCCATCGGCGACCTCGATGTCCGCGTCACCGTTGTCCTTGCCCTCGTCGCCTGCCTTGTCACGGGCCTTGCCCTGACCTTCTACCGCCCGGCCCGCCGCTTCTACGCCGTCGGCTCGAACCCCGATGCCGCCGTCATGGCCGGGATCAACGCCCGCCGCGTGGTCCTGTCGGCCTTCATCATCTCCGGGGCCTTCGCCGGCCTCTCCGGCTTCCTGTTCCTCGCCAAGTTCGGCAACATCACCGTCGTCGCGGGCCTGGGCTTCGAGCTGAAATCCATCGCCGCCGTCGTGGTGGGAGGCGTCTCCATCCTAGGCGGCACCGGCTCGATGATCGGCGTGTTGATGGGCGCGCTTCTGGTCGACACCATCGACAACTCGCTCACCCGCTGGGCTGTCGTCTCCGAGTTCTGGCGCGATGCGCTGCTCGGCGGCCTCATCATGGCCGCCGTCACTCTCGACACGCTCGCCAGCCGCCAACTCACCCGGCTCCGCAAGGGGGGAACAGAGTGACCAGATTCCTCACCCCCTGGGAAACCGGTCTTCTCGCCGTCTTCCTCGCCACCCTCGCCATGAACGCCAGCTTCGCGCCGGAATTCCTGACGGTGCAGAACCAGATCAACCTCTTCCAGCTGCACATCGAAAAGATCATCGTCGCGCTGATCATGACCCTCGTCATCATCAACGCCGAGATCGACCTCTCGGTCGCCTCGATCATGGGCCTCTCCGCCGCGCTGTTCGGCACCCTCGTCAACGCGGGCACTCCGGGCGGCCTCGCCATCCTGATCTGCCTTGCCGCGGGTCTGCTCGCCGGCCTCGTCAACGCCCTTCTCGTCGCCCGTGTCGGCATCCCGTCGCTCGTCGTGACGCTGGCCATGCTGATCGGCTTTCGCGGCCTCGCCCGGGTCCTGGTCCAGGACAACTCCCTGGGCGATTTCCCGCAATGGTTCACCGACCTCGGCCAGAAGGGCCTTGTCGGCCCGATCCCGCTTTCCATGCTGATCTTTGTCGTGACGCTCGTCCTCCTTGGCGTGACGCTCCACCGCTCCGGCTTTGGCCGTCAGGTCATCGTCATCGGCACCAACGCCGAGGTCGCCCGGTTTTCCGGCCTCAACGTCGCCCGCGTCAAGACCGTGCTCTTCCTGCTCTCCGCCCTGGTCTCCGCCCTCTGCGGCCTGCTCTACGCCGCACGGCTCGGGTCGGTCCGCGGCGACACCGCAGTCGGTTTCGAACTCGACATCATCACCATGGTCCTGCTTGGCGGAGTCTCCATCTTCGGCGGCAAGGGCAGCATGGTGGGCGTGCTGCTGTCGATCCTCATCATCCTGAACCTCAGGAACGGCATGGGCCTGATGAACATCACCGGCCACATGCAGACCGGCGTGATCGGCATCCTGCTGATCGCCTCGGTCCTCTTGCCGAACCTGCTGGCCGACTTCAAGACCCGCCGCAGAAAGGACGCCTGATGCAACGCCATGCCTTCAAGATGCGCCTCAATCCGGGGATGGAGGCCGAGTACACCCGCCGCCATGACGAGATCTGGCCCGAGCTTGTCCAGCTGCTGAAGGACACCGGACTCTCGAACTACTCGATCCACCTCGACCGCGAGACGAATACCCTCTTCGGCTACCTCGAACGCCGCGACGATCATGCGATGGACGACCTGCCGAACCACCCGGTGATGCAGCGCTGGTGGGCCTGGATGGGCGACATCATGGAAACCAACCCCGACGGCTCCCCCGTCGCGGTCCCGCTGGCCGAGACCTTCCACCTTCCCTGACCGCTCCTCGATGACTTCGTCACTCGTCGCTGCGACGAGAAGCCGAAGGCGCACGAGGAGCCTGCGACCGGGCGACAGCCTCCCGCCACGCGGCCGCATACCCGGTCCAGAGCGCATCGCCCGCCGGCAGGACCTCCACTGGCGCCGGCCCCCCGGCCTGCAACGGCCCCCCGGCCTGCAACGGCCCCGCCAGCAGCGCCGCCCCCAGCCCCGTCCCGGCACCCTGGCCGGACCCGCGGACAACCCGCCCCGTCGCCGTCGCCAGCATCCGCAGGAAGGCCGCGTTCCCCCCGAACGCCCCCTCCACGATCACCGGCCCCTCGGCCCCGACCAGCTCCAGACATTCCGCCCCCATCAGCGCCGCATAGAACGACGCCGCCGCCATCCGGGCGCCGCCCTCCGGCTCGCCGCCGATCCAGCCGAAACGTTTGCCCGGAAACGGGCCGGTGTCCGGGTGCAAGGATGGCATCGCCAGCACCCGGCCCTCCAGCACCGCCAGCAGATCAGCCTCGGACGGCTCGACGATCCGCCCGCCCATGATCTCCTCCATCTCCCGCCCGCCCATGAACCGCGCTGTCGGCACCGGCTGGCCCAGGGCGTTGACGTTCACCAGCACATCCCGGCCTGCATCCAGCGGCCCGGTCCGGCCGCCCAGGGCCATCACGATCATCCAGGTCCCGGTCGACAACACCCCGCAGGGCGCTTCCGCCAGATGCGGCACCAGCGAGGCATTGGAGTCGTGAATCCCGCACAGGACAGGAGTGTCCACAGCCAACCCCGTCGCCTTGGCGACCTCTGGCAGCACCGGACCCAGCACGTCCGCCGCCTTGCGAACCGGAGGGAAGACCCTCTCCCACCCCATCCGCCCGACCAGGGACGAAAACCGTCCCTCCCACGGGTTCCACAGGTCGGTGTGACAGCCCAGCGACGTCGCCTCGCTGGCCGCGACTCCACTCAGCCGGAAGGACCAGTATTGCGCCAGCATCAGCACATGCCGCGCCTGCGCGAATTCTGCCGGAAACGCCCGCGCAAGCCAGAAGACCTGCGCCCCAACGTTCAACCCCACCGGCAACCTGGGGGACCCCGTCTCGGCAAACCCCGGCCGCGCTGCCTCATATTCGGCCGCCACCGACTCTGGCCCGTCATGCTCGTAATCCAGCATCGGCAGCACTGGCGCACCTGCGTCATCCACCAGCACGCAAGCCGCCCCATGCGTGGTGATCGACACCGCATCGACACCTCGCGCCGCCGCAAGCCTCAGCCCGTCCAGCGCAAAGGCCCACAGCCGGTCCAGGTCGTGGTGCGGATAAGGCCCGCCGCGCACCACCGCGTTCGGCATCCGTGCCAGCACCTCCTCGGTCCCTGTGGCAAGGTCAACGACCAGCACCTTGGCATTGGTCTTGCCGATATCCAGCACCGCAATCCGCCGCATCCGCCCGCCCCCCCTCCGAAATCCCTTGGGCAAAGCCTATCCGACTGATTTTAAGGAAGGAAGCGTCACACTGGTGACCCCGGATGGATTCGAACCATCGACCTGCCGCTTAGGAGGCGGCCGCTCTATCCCCTGAGCTACGGGGCCCCGTGTGTGGACCTGCCACGTCATGCGATGAAACGCGCGGCAATTCAACTGTCGGAAATGAAAAGGGGAGGCAAGTTTTGGCCCACTACCCCCCCTTTGGTCCGCCGCGTCCAGTTTGAGAGCTTGCAGGACGCGCCAGATATGGCCAGCACAAGGTTGCTGTTAGCGGTAACAGTAGCAGACGAAACCGGCTTGGACAAGCCTTCTCTTTGGCGCTAACAAGAGATACCGCAGCAACGGAACCGTGCCTTGTCAAAGCCTACACCCGATCCGCGCCATACGCTTACCCTGCGCGACGTGTCCGAAGCTTCGGGCGTCTCGGAAATGACGGTCAGCCGGGTCCTGCGCAACCGGGGCGACGTGTCCGGCCCGACGCGGGAAAAGGTGCTGGAGGCCGCCCGCGCCCTTGGCTACGTCCCGAACAAGATCGCCGGGGCGCTGGCCTCGCAGCGGGTCAATCTGGTCGGCGTCGTGATCCCCTCGCTGTCGAACATGGTCTTCCCCGAGGTGATGACCGGCATCTCGGAAACGCTGGAAGGCACCGGCCTGCAACCTGTCGTCGGCGTGACCAACTACCTGCCCGACCGCGAGGACTCTGTCATCTACGAAATGCTGTCCTGGCGCCCTTCGGGGATGATCATCGCGGGCCTCGAACATTCGACCGCCGCCCGCGCGATGCTGGGTCGTGCGGGCATCCCGATCGTCGAGATCATGGATATCGACGGCGACCCGATCAACCATGCCGTCGGCATCTCGCACCGCCGCGCCGGGCGGCAGATGGCCGAGGCGATCATTGCCGCCGGCTACCGCAAGATCGCCTTCCTTGGCACCCAGATGCCGAATGACTTCCGCGCCAAGAAGCGGCTGGAAGGGTTCGAAGCGGCGCTGGCGAAGGCTGGCCTGGCGCTGGTAGACCGCGAATACTACTCTGGCGGCTCGGCGCTTCTGAAGGGGCGCGAGATGACGGCGGCCGTGCTGAACCGGACACCGGACGTCGATTTCCTGTATTATTCCAATGACATGATCGGGGCAGGGGGCCTGCTTTACTGCCTTGCCCAGGGCTTGGACGTGCCGGGCCGCATCGGTCTTGCCGGCTTCAACGGCGTCGAACTCCTCGACGGCCTGCCGCGCAAGCTTGCCACGATGGATGCCTGCCGCCTGGAGATCGGCAAGAAGGCCGCAAGGATCATCGCCGAGGCGCCCGAGGCCGCGCAGGTCGAAGAGCTGTTCCCGACGCTCGAACCCGGTGACACGATCCGCAGGGCGTAGGGTTGCCGCCTGGCAAGTGCCCACACTCAACCTGTTGTAATCACAGGCCCGCTCTCCCCCGTCCGGCGTGGACACTTCCGATTTCCGACCAGACGATCCGCGCCCGTCGCTGCATCTCCGGGACCGCCCCGGCGTGGCCGAGGAACCCTTCGACCGGCATCAGCTGCCAGCCCTGCCCCTCGTCACCGAAGCGAACCGAGGCGACCTCGCTCCGACCAAGCCAGCCGCCGAAGAAGACCGACTCCCGCCCGGCCGCCACCATCGACGGAAACACCCCCCGCCAGATCAGCCGCTCCGGGCCGAGCCGAAGTCCGAATTCTTCCCAAAGCTCGCGCAGAAGGCAGTCCTCGGGCGCCTCGTCCCCTTCGCGCCCGCCGCCCGGCAGGTCCCAAAGCCCCGGCCAGCGCAGCCCGGGCTTTTCGTCGCGAAGGCAGACCAGCACCGAGGCCCCGCAGAACAGCGCCGCCTTGGCCCCGGTGAAGTCCATTCTCAGGGGTTGTCGTTGATGTCGCGCTCCCAGAGCTTTACCTGCCCCTCGCGCACCCCGACCACCCGGCGCAGCACCAGCCAGGCGATCACCGAGACAACCGCGAAGATCAGGATCAGCGCGGGCACGCCTGCGGGGATGCCGAAGCCGACCAGCGCGCCGGTGACGATCGCCCCGATGGCGAAGCCAAGGAAGATATAGCTGGGCACCAGGACCTCCAGCACGCCCAGAGCGAAGCCCAGCACGATCCAGGCCCACCAGGTTCCGACAAGCGAGCTCAGCATGTCACGGCCGTCCTTTCAGCATCTTGAACGCATCCCCGAAGGACTCCAGCAGCGCTGCCGGCAAGAGGATCGTCTGCTTGCCCTGGCCCGTCGCGATGGCCTGCATCGCCTCGACCTGCTTCAGCGCGACCTGGTACTGCGCGGCTTCAAGCCCGCTTTCCTTGATCGTCTCGGCGATCACCCCCGTCGCGTAGGCCTCGGCGTCCGCAGTCACCCGCTTGCCCTTGGCCTGCTGCTCGGCGGCATAGAGTTCGGCGTCTGCGGCAAGTTCGACGGCACGCTTCTTGCCCTCGGCTTCCATCACCTGCGCCCGCCGCGCACGTTCCGCGTTCAGCTGCTGCAGCATCGCCGAGCGCGTCGCCTCGTCCAGGTTGACGTCCAGGATTTCGGCGCGGGTCACTTCGACCCCCCAGTCGTCGACCATCGCCGTCACCTGCTCGCGCACCCGCTCGATCAGCTGGGCGCGGTTGGACTGGACCTGGTCGAGTTCAAGCTTGCCGATCTCGGACCGGACGATGCCGGCCACCGTGGTCGCGATGGCCCCGTCGACGTCCCGGATGCGGTAGACGGTCTTTTCGGGTTCGGTCACGCGGTAGAACACGCTTGTCTCCACCTTCACCAGCACGTTGTCGGCGGTGATGGCGTCCTGGCTGGCGGTGGGAAGCTGACGCTCCAGCACCGACACCTTGTGGGCGACGCGGTCCAGGAACGGAACCAGGAAGTTGATCCCCGGCCCAAGCACCGACCGCAGCCGGCCAAAGCGTTCCACCACGTGCTTTTCCGACTGGGGCACGATGCGCACGCCCAGGAAGATCGAGATGATGATGAATAGAGCGATGAAGATATAGACCAGCGGCCAGCCGATAAGGTCCTGGATGTCCACGTAAAACCCCCTGTTTTCAATCCTGGCGCTTTCCGCACCCCGAGGTAATGTTGCCCTTCGTGCCGCGCAGCGCAAGACCCCAGGCCGCAATCGGCCCGCATCTTCCCCCCGGCGTGCGAAGCGGATAGGGTCGCGCGCGATTGCATGATGCATCGCATGATACGGAGCCGACCATGACCCAGCGCCTGCATCTCGTCTTTGGTGGCGAGCTGGTGGACCCCCAGACCAACGTCTTCCGCGACGTGGGCCAGATCCACATCGTCGGGATGTTCCCGAACTATGAGGCCGCTTTCTCCGCCTGGAAGGCCGAGGCGCAGCGCACCGTGGACAATGCCCACATGCGCTATTTCATCGCCCATATCCACAGGTTGCGCGACGAGGCGAAGCCCGGCTCGGCGACCGAGGAGCTGGGCGACTGATCCCATGCCATCCTCGCTGGCCCTGACGCTGTACAATCTTGGCCAGCGGCGCGAGCAGACCGAGGGGCAGGTCCGTCCGCCGCGGCCCGCAGGTCGGCTGGTCTGGCTGCATGCGCCGGACGAGGCGTCGGTCAGCCCGATGCAGGCTCTGGCTCGCCGTCTGGTCGATGAGGATGGCGTCCCGGTTCTGCTTACCCTGCCGGCCGAGATCGCCGCCCCGCCCGGCATCCTGGTCCAGCCGCCTCCCGCTGACACCCCCGCGGACGCCCGGTCCTTCCTGGATCACTGGCGGCCCGAGATTGCACTTTTCGCCGGGGGCCAGGTGCGCCCGGCCGTGATGCATGAAGCCTCCGAGCGGAAGATCCCGATGCTGGTCGTAAACGGCCGCATGCCGGTCTTCCTGCGGGAACGGGACGGCTGGTATCCCGGCCTGATGCGCTCGGCCCTGGCGCGGTTCCGGCTGATCATGGCGGTGGACGAGGCGGCGGCGCGGGCGTTCCGCAAGGGGGGGGCCGCGCTGTCGGCGGTGGCCGTCACCGGCCTGATGGAAGAAGACACCGTCGTCCTGCCCGCGCCCGAGACCGAGCGGTCCGCCCTGGCCAAGCTGCTTGCCGCAAGGCCGGTCTGGTTCGCCGCCGGCGTGAGCGAGGCCGAGGAGGCGGCGGTCCTGCAAGCGCATCGCATGGCGCTGCAGCATTCGCACCGTCTGCTGATGATCCTGATGCCCGAGGACCCGGCCCGTGCCGCCCCCCTGGCCCGTCAGCTTGAGGCCGAGGGCTGCGCCGTCGCTCAGCGCGCGCTGGAGCAAGAGCCCGAGGCCGACATCGAGGTCTTTGTCGTCGACAGCGCCGCCGAATACGGCCTGTGGTATCGGCTGGCCCCGGTCTGCTTCCTGGGCGGCAGCCTGCTGGGCAAGGGCCCGACCCGAGACCCGATGGAGGCGGCTGCCCTGGGGTCCGCCATCCTGCACGGGCCGCGCACGGGCCGCTCGGGGCCGATCTTCGGCCGCCTCGGTGCGGCGCGGGCGACCCGGGCCGTGGCCTCGGTCAGCGATCTTGGCGACGCTCTGGGCGACCTGCTTGCCCCTGACCGGGCCGCCCGGCTGGCGCAGGCCGCCTGGGCCGTGGCAAGCGAAGGGGCCGAGGTGACCGAAACCATCCTGAAGCGCGTCCGCGCCATCATGGACGGGGACGAGTGATGCGCGCCCCCCGTTTCTGGTGGCGCGCGCCGGATCGCCCCGGGCTGCTGCCACGCCTTCTGGCCCCGCTGGGCTGGCTTTACGCCGCGGCGACCGCCCGCCGGTTGCGGCAACCCGGTTATGCGCCACGGGTCCCGGTGATCTGCGTCGGCAACCTGACTGCGGGCGGGGCGGGAAAGACGCCCACGGTCATCGCCCTGATCGACCGCCTTTCGCGGCGGGGCCACAAGGTCCATGTCGTCAGTCGCGGCTATGGCGGCAGTCTGGAAGGCCCCGTCCGGGTCGAGGCAGCCCGCAACACCGCCGCCGAGGTCGGGGATGAGCCGCTGCTCCTCTCGGCCTTCGCCCCGGTCTGGGTCGCCCGCGACCGTGCTGCCGGGGTTCGCGCTGCCGAGGCCGCCGGGGCGCAGGTGATCCTGATGGACGACGGCTTTCAGAACCCGTCGGTCAAGCCCGCATTTTCGCTGGTCGTGGTCGATGCGGCGAAGGGCTTCGGCAATGCCCGCTGCATTCCCGCCGGCCCCCTGCGCGAGCCGGTGGCGGCCGGCCTGGCCCGCGCGAACCTGGTGCTGACCATCGGCGATGCGGCCGCTCAGGCGCAGTTCGGCGCGACTTGGGATCGCGCCGTGACCCTGCCCCGCCTGACCGGCGCGCTGCTGCCGCTGAAGATGGGCCTGGACTGGAAAGGTGAGCGTTTGCTCGCATTCGCCGGGATCGCTGACCCGGCCCGTTTCTTCGCCACACTGCGGGCCGAGGGCGCCGACCTGGTTCGGGGCGAGGCCTTGTCGGACCACGAGATCTTGTCCGAAACCCTTCTGCGCCGCCTGGAAGCCGAGGCCGCAGCGGCAGGCGCTCAACTTGTCACCACGGAAAAGGACGCCGCCCGCCTGCCGGCGCACTGGCGGTCAAAGGTGCTGACACTGGTGGTCCGCCTGCGGATCGACGACTGGTCCGCGCTGGATGCCCACCTTGACCGGCTTGGCCTCTAGCCCGATTTCGTCAAGGAAATCAGTCTGATGTTCCTGAAGACTCCGCTGCGCCCTGCTGCTGGCGCAGCACTTCGTCCTGATGCTGTCCCAGCCGCGGGGCGGGCCGGTCCAGCGCCAGTTCGGCGCCCGAGAATGTCATCGGGCTGCGCACGCCCGGCAGCCCCCCGGGTGCGATCTGCATCCTGCGCGCCACGACCTGGCGGTCGGCAAAGACCTCGGCCAGGTCGTTGATCGGCCCCGCCGGAACCCCCGCCGCCTCGCAGGCGGCCAGCAGGTCCGCCTTGGCCCAGGTGCGCGTCGCCGCCGTCAGAAGCTCGGTCATCGCGACCCGGTTGGCGATCCGGTCGGCGTTGGTCGAAAAGCGCGGGTCCACGGCCATCGCCTCCAGCCCCAGCAACCGGCACAGTCGCTGGTATTGCCCGTCATTCCCCGTCGCCAGGATCAGCCAGCCGTCCTTGCAGTCGAAGACCGCATAGGGCGCCAGGTTCGGATGCGCGTTCCCCATCAGGCCCGGAGCCTTGCCCGACGCCAGATAGTTCATCGCCTGGTTCGCCATGATGCTTGTCGCCACGTCCAGCAGCGCCATGTCGATCTGCTGACCCTCTCCGGTCCGCCCGCGCTGCACCAGCGCCGCCAGAATCGCCGTCGCCGCATAGACCCCGGTAAAGATGTCCGTCACCGCGACGCCCACCTTCTGCGGCTGGCCGTCGGGTGATCCGGTGACGCTCATCAGCCCGGACATCCCCTGGATGATGAAGTCATAGCCCGCCCGATGCGCGTAAGGCCCGTCCTGCCCGAAGCCGGTGATGCTGCAATAGATCACCCGCGGGTTCACCTTGCGCAGGCTCTCCCAGTCCAGGCCGTATTTCGCCAGACCGCCAACCTTGAAGTTCTCGATCACCACGTCGGCGTCGGCCACCAGCTTGCGGACGATCTCCTGCCCCTCTGCGGTGCGGAAGTCGCAGATGATCGACCGCTTCCCCCGGTTCGCGGCGTGGAAATAGGCGGCGGTCTTCTCGCCCTGGTTCTCGATGAACGGAGGCCCCCAGCGCCGGGTGTCATCCCCCTCGGGCGCCTCGACCTTGATCACGTCCGCGCCCAGGTCTGCCAGGGTCTGCCCGGCCCAGGGACCGGCCAGGATCCGCGCCAGTTCGATGACGCGGATCCCCTCCAGCGGTGCAGGCATTACTTTGCCAGCTCGGCTTCGATCAGGGCCTTCAGGTCGGCATAGGCCATGTTGCCATGCTTGGCCCCGTTGATGAACAGGGTCGGAGTCCCCTCGACCCCATCGGCCTCGAAGTTGGTCTGGAACTGCTTGATCAGCGCCTCGGCCGTGGCCGTGTCGTTCAGGCAGGCGTCCATCGCCGCATCCTCAAGCCCCGCCGCCCGGCCGATGGTCTTCAGGTTCTCGACGACCTGCATCGGGTCTTCCGAGCCGGCCCACTGCTGCTGCTGTTCGAACAACATGCTGTGAATGCCGAAGTACCTCATCTCGCCGCCGCAACGGGCGATCAGCGCCGCCCACAGGCCATAGCGGTCGAAATAGACCTCGCGCAGAGTGAAGTGGACCTTGCCGGTGTCGATGAAGTCCTGCTTCAGGTCCTTGAAGGTGGCGGCATGAAAGGTGGCGCAATGCGGGCAGGTGAAGCTGGCGTATTCCACGATCTTCACCTTCGCGTCGGGCGAGCCCAGCGAGAAGTCCCCGGTTGCCAACGTCGAGGCGGCAGGCGTGGCTTCCTGCGCCAGTGCCGGTGTCATGGCCGCTGTTGCAGCGGCGGCAAGGGCAATCATGGCCCGGCGGTTGAGTTTCATCATCGGTCGGCGTCCTCTTTCAGCCCGGATGTCAAGATCGGGGGCGAGTTAAGATGTTTTGCGCCAGCTGTTCAAGCGCGCTGCGCAAATTCGGGTCGGCCACGCCTTCGGCCACGGCCTGCGCCCTGGCTTGCGTCGCCGGATCGGGGACCTTCGCGGCCCTGGGGGCCGGGATGAATTCGACCTGGCCCTCGGCAAAGCCGGTGGCTGCGGTCTGGGTCAGGTGGATATGGCTGATCGCGGCATAGCCGTAGACGGCGTTGACGCGCTCTTTCAGCACCGGCAGCGCCATCTGCACCATCGGCGCTTCGGCCGCCTTGACCAGCAAGGTCAGCGTGGCCCCCATGCCGCCTTTTCCGTAGCCGATCTTCACGGGCCGGGTCTTGCGCGCCATCTCCTCGCCCGCAACCTCGGCCCAGTGGGTCAGCAGCCGTGCGACGGCAAAGCCCCGAGACTCTCCCGCGGTGCGGACCGCATCCTTCATCAGCCCGAAGGCGGGTTCGAACCCGCGCATCCGGTGGTCGGCACTGGGAGAGGATAGGGGTTTGCGGCTCATCTTGCGCGGCGGGTCTCCTGTCCGCGTCATTCTATCGCAAGGGGCCGCGCCCGCCAGTGGCAAGGCTGCCGCAGGGAATAAAGAATGCGTTATGGAAACCGGGGGGTTCGGAAACATTCCGACCTCGGGCGCGCCTGTTGCCTGCGTCCCGCTGATGGGGTGGTCGTTCCCGGCCGCCGCAGCCACAGACCCTGTGTCCCGGATTGGCGAAGGCTGCGAGGGAGCAGCGAGCCGGCCGCCTGCCGGACCTGTCACATTCCATTCCCTCTGGCCCCCACTCTTGCGTCCGCTATCTTCGCGTGGATGGACAGCGCCCCCGACTCTCTCTCCGCCCGGCTTCTGGCCTGGTACGACGTTCATGCCAGGGTGATGCCCTGGCGTGTCTCGCCGCAGGACCGGGCCTTTGGCATCCGCCCCGACCCTTACCGCGTCTGGTTGTCCGAGGTGATGCTGCAGCAGACCACCGTTGCCGCCGTGAAGGACTATTTCCACCGCTTCACTGCCCGCTGGCCGACGGTGGCACACCTTGCCGCTGCGCCCGATGCCGACGTGATGGGCGAATGGGCCGGCCTTGGCTACTACGCCCGCGCCCGGAACCTGCTGAAATGCGCCCGCGCGGTCGTCGCCGTCCACGGCGGCCGGTTCCCGGACGCGCCTGAGGGCCTGCTGACCCTTCCCGGCATCGGCCCCTACACCGCCTCTGCCATCGCTGCCATCGCCTTTGACAAGCCTGCCACCGTCGTCGACGGCAATGTCGAGCGCGTGATCTCCCGCCTGCACCTGGTCGAAACGCCGCTTCCCGCCGCCAAGCCGGAACTCACCGCCCTTGCCGCCCGCCTGACCCCCGCGCACCGACCAGGAGACTACGCCCAGGCCATCATGGACCTTGGCGCGACGCTCTGCACCCCGCGCTCTCCGGCCTGCGGCATCTGTCCCTGGTCGCACGCCTGCCGCGCCCGCGCCGAAGGTGTCCAGGCCGACCTTCCGCGCAAGTCGCCCAAGCCCGACAAGCCCACCCGCCGCGGCACGCTCTGGCTTGGCCACAGCGACGGGGCCATCCTGCTTGAACGCCGTCCCGACAAGGGCCTTCTTGGCGGCATGCTCGGTATTCCCGGGGACGGCTGGGACGGGCTGGGCGGCCCCGCCCCGGCCAAGGCCCGATGGCAAGAGATCGGCGAGGTCCGCCACAGCTTCACCCATTTCCACCTGATCCTGACGGTTCATACCGCCCACCTCGACGGCCCCCCCGATCGTGGCGATCTCGTTCCCCGCCACAGCTTCCGCCCCGACGAACTGCCGACCGTCATGCGCAAGGCCTGGGACCTTGCCCGTCACGGCATCGAACAGTCGGGCGCTGCGCGGGACACGGGGACTGCCTAAAATCCTCGACGAGAATGTTTTGACACTCAGGCGTACGCGGGGCAGTTAGGGTGCCGACCCATTGACCTGTCAGAACCGTTCCGCCGTGACACCGCTTCCCAATGCCCTGCCGTTCTGGCTGTCGCTGGCCCTGCCGCCGCTGGCCCTGATCGGCATGGCCTGGGGCGGCTGGACGATCGCGCTGCTGCCGCTGTCGACCTGGTGGCTCTTCACGATTCTCGACGCAGTGACCGGCCACAACACCGCCAACCCCGATCCCCAGACCCCCGATGACGCCCTTGCTGCCTACCGCCTTCTCACGCTGGTCTGGCCCTGGGTCCAGTTCGCCCTTCTTGCCCTGATGCTCTGGTATGTCCCCCAGGCGCCGCATCTGGACACCGGCGAACGCATCGCGCTGTTCTTCGGCATGGGCGTCGTCTCGGGCACCATCGGCATCAACTACAGCCATGAGCTGATGCACCAGAAATCCAGCCTTGAACGCTGGCTTGCCGATCTTCTCCTTGCCTCGGTCCTGTATTCGCACTTCCGGTCGGAACACCTTCGGGTCCACCACATCCATATCGGCACGCCGCGCGACCCGGTCACCGCCCGCTACAACGAAGGCTTCCACCGCTTCTTCCCCAGGGTCCTCGTGCAATGCCCGCCCTCCGCCTGGAAGGCCGAGGCCGCGATGCTGTCCCGCAGGGGCCTGCCCTGGTGGCACCGGACGAACCCCTTTTGGCGCTATGCCGCGCTGCAACTGGCCTTTCTGGCGCTGGCCCTGGCGCTGGGCGGCTGGTCGGGCCTTGGGCTTTTCCTGATCCAGGCCGGGACCGCGATCTGGCAGCTGGAGCTGGTGAACTACATCGAACACTACGGTCTCACCCGGCGTCATCTGGGGGACGGCAAGTACGAACATGTCCTGCCGCGCCACAGCTGGAACGCCGACCAGCGCGCGTCGAACTGGCTTTTGATCAACCTCCAGCGCCACTCGGATCACCACTACAAACCCGACCGCCGCTTTCCGGTGCTGCAGACCTATTCCAGCGACCAGGCGCCGCAGCTTCCCTTCGGCTACCCGCTCATGACGATGGCCGCGATGTTTCCGCCCTTGTGGAAGCGGATCATGAACCGCCGGGTAAAGGCCTGGCGCAGGATGCATTACCCCGACATCAAGGACTGGCACGCCTACAACAAGGCGCTGAATCCCGTCTCGGGTTGACCTACATACCAAATGGTATGTAATGGACTGACCACGGGAGGCCGCAATGAAACTCTACCACTCGCAGAACCTGAACCCGCGGGTTGCGCCCGACCTTGCTCACCCGATCACCGCCAGTTCCTCGCGCAGGATATGGGAACTGCGGTTCGCGAAGATCACCGCGGTGACGAAAAAGCCCCGCCGAGACATCTCGGCGGGGTGAAGGTGTCCCCCAGGCGGTCCGGGGGACAGGCGTGTTCCGAAATTCAGTGCGTGCGGCTGCCGTCGGCCTCCATCTCGGCCCGGATCTGCTGCCGCAGGATGTCGATCGGGACCATCTTGCCGTCCCGCTTGAAGTGCCAGTAGGTCCAGCCATTGCAGGACGGCGCCCCCTCCAGCGCGGCCCCCACCTGGTGGATGCTGCCCTTCACGTCGTTCCCGATCAGCGTCCCATCGGCGCGAACCTTGGCCTTGAAGCGGTTGCCCAGACTGAACAGCTCCTCTCCCGGTCGCAGCATGCCGCGTTCCACGACCTGCCCGAACGGCACCCGAGGTTCCGCCCGCTTCGACCCGGTCACTTCCAGGGCCGAGGCATCGAACCGCCGCACCCGTGCGATCCGGGCCTCGGCCGCCTTCCGGTAAGCCGCCTCGCGTTCGATCCCGATGAAATCGCGGCCCAGCATCTTGGCCACCGCCCCGGTCGTGCCGGTTCCGAAGAACGGGTCCAGCACCACATCGCCCGGATTGGTCGTCGCCACGATGACCCGGTGCAGCAAGGCCTCGGGTTTCTGGGTGGGGTGGGCCTTGTCGCCGTTTTCATCCTTGAGCCGCTCATGCCCGGTGCACAGCGGGATCACCCAGTCCGACCGCATCTGGATGCCGTCGTTAAGGGCCTTCAGCGCCTCGTAGTTGAAGGTATACTTCGCCGCCTCGTCGCGGCTGGCCCAGATCAGCGTCTCATGCGCATTGGTCAGCCGCTTGCCCTTGAAGTTCGGCATCGGGTTCGACTTGCGCCAGACCACGTCGTTCAACAGCCAGAAGCCCTGGTTCTGCAGCTCGGTCCCCAGGCGGAACACGTTGTGATAGCTGCCGATCACCCAGATTGCGCCATTGGGCTTCAACAGCCGCTTCGCCGCCGCCAGCCAGTCCTTCGTGAAGCTGTCGTAGGTCGCAAAGCTGGCGAACTGGTCCCAGTGGTCGTCCACCGCATCGACCTTGGAGTTGTCGGGCCGGTGCAGGTCGCCCCGCAGCTGAAGGTTGTAGGGGGGATCGGCGAAGATGAGGTCGACGGACCCCGCCGGAAGCGAGTTCATCACCTCCACACAGTCGCCGGAAAGGATCTGGTTCAGCGGAAGCGCATGCTCCGCCGCGGTATTCCTGGTCGTCATTCTTTGCCTCTGCCCCCGGCATCTGTTGTGTGCCGTTGTTGGGTGAATCATGAGTCAGAGGCGAATCGCCGTCAAATTCTTTATTGAATCAACAGGTTACAGAATTCCCTTGATACAATATGTTGTGGACGGGCTTGAACGAGCGTCTATGCCAAGGGGTTACGCCTAGATTCTGCAGCGCCATCAGATGGGCCTTTGTCGGATAGCCGGCATTGGCCTCCCAGCCGTAGCCGGGGTGCTGTTGCGCCAAATCCACCATGATCCGGTCGCGCGTCACCTTCGCCACGATCGACGCTGCGGCAATCGACAGGCAGATCGCGTCCCCGCGGATGATCGCGGTCCCACCACAGCAAAGGTCGCGCGGGATCATGGTGCCGTCGATCAGCGCGTGGTCCGCCCCCAGGCTTGCCACCGCCCGCTCCATCGCCAGGTGGCTGGCGCGCAGGATGTTCAGCGCGTCGATCTCGTCGACCGTGGCATGGGCGACCGAAACCTCGGCCACGGCAAGGATCTCGAGATACAGAGCTTCGCGCCGGTCCCGCGTGAGGATCTTGGAATCGCGCAGACCCGCCGGAATACGGTCGGGGTCAAGACGGACTGCGCAAGCCGTCACCGGGCCGGCCAGCGGGCCGCGCCCGACCTCATCCACGCCGGCAACCCGCAGGAACCCCCTGCCAGACGCCAGCGTCTCGTGCGTGAAGTCGGGAATGATCGCGTCCATGCCCCCGGAGTAGCGCAGATCGGATCACAGAAAAAGGGGGCGGGAGCTGCTCACCCTCCCGCCCCCCAGACGGAAGCGGGGATCAGGGCGACCCCCCGCTTCGTTCCAGGCCGCCTCGGCGGCCCCCTGTCCACCGATCAGCGTCCCGAAACCCGGTACCCGGCATCGCGCAGGCATTGCGCCGAGTAGACCCGGTCGCGCTGGCCATAGATCGTCGCGGTGTTCGCACAGCCTCGCGGCAGGCGGGGCTTGAAGCCCTCGGCCCGCAGGCAGCTTTCGGGATACAGCGTCACCGACCGCTCGGCCCCGTCGATCGAAATCGCGCAGACCGCAGGCACCCGCTTGGACGAGACCGGCTTGGGTTCGGGCAGCGGCAGCGGCACCGGAACCGGCGCGGCGGCCGGCTGGTCGTTGGCGTTCAACTCGTGCGCGATGGCCCCGACCACCAGCGCCGCGATCAGCGCCTTGGCCAGATCGTTCTTGCTGTCGGCCTTGACCGGGATCGCCGTGGCCAGAACAACGACCAGAGCGGCCGCCCCTCCGGTCAGCATGGCGGCGAAGCGGCGGGCGGAAAGCGTGCCTTCGCTGATCCCCCGCGAGGCAATGCGGTGCGAACGGCTTCTGAACTCGACGGACATGGATGCCTCCTGATGCGGTCTTCTTGGTCTTGCGAGAGCCGCGGCACCCATGCCGACGACCCGGTGGCCAAGCCTCGACATGCGGTTGCGGGGTAAGCAATAACGCGGGGCCGCTAGGGCATAGCGGTGCGGGAAAACCGACTTGCTATCCGATAGCAACCCGCCAAACTCCGGCGTGATATTGAATATCAGCGCAGGCAGGCGCATTGTCTGTCGGCAATCGGGGTCTGTCGGCAATCGGGCAGCTCCTTGCGGGGACCAACAGAATGAAGACTTTCCTCACCTCAGCGGCACTTGCCCTGGTCCTGGCCGGGCCGGTGGCGGCGGAATGCTATGCCGACTACAAGGCCAAGCGTGACGAACCGCTGAAGCTGATCTACGGTGTGGCGCAAGTGTCGGACGGCAACTGCTCGCCCGGGGCTGCCGAAGGCGAGTTGACGCCAAGGCTGGCCGCGGACGGCTGGACGCTTCTGACGGTTTTGTCCACGTTCGGGCCCGAGGGCCTTGAGGAAAGGAAAGCGAGTGCCGGAGAACACTTCCTCCGTTACTGAAAGTCTCAAGGCCGGCAACCGCGTGGTTGCCTTCGGAATTGCCGCCATCGTCCTGATCCTGCTGGCCGCCGCGCTGTTCCTGTTCCTGAACCTGCCCGACGCCAACGCCTTCAACGCGCGGGTTGAACGGCTGTTTGTCGAGAACGACAACCTGAACACCCTGGCCGAGATCAAGCTCCTGGAGATTCTGGCACAGTCGGGGACGGCGTTCTCCGAGGTGCTGATCAGCTATCGCAGCGTGATCTTCGTGCTGTTGCTGTTTTCCACGGCGCTTCTGGTGTCGTCGCTGGTCTTTCTGGTGATGATCATCGCGCTGAACCGGCGTATCTCGGCGATCCAGCGGTCGGGCATCCAGGTCTCCAGCCTGATGATCAGCCGCGAGTCGCGGGCGGTCTACATCAACGACCTGGAATTCGCCCTGACCGAGGCGGCGCTGGAGACGCTGTCGGTTCTGGCCGAAGCCCGGATGGACGACGAGGTTCTGACCGGAGCGCAGATCGAGGCGGTGATCTCGGGCCGCAACGAGGCCGACTGCGACGAGGCCGCCGGTGCGACGCGCGTCAAGCGGCTGCGGGATACCTTGGGCAACCAGCTGGTCAGCGAGCTCTTGGTCAAGACCATCGCCCGGCGCGGCTACATGCTGGCCGTGGGCAAGGACACCATCAAGATGATCTGAAACGCGGAAGGCCCGGGTCCTGCGACCCGGGCCTTCCGTGTGGTGGTGAGCCGGACAGGATTCGAACCTGTGACCCGCTGATTAAAAGTCAGCTGCTCTACCAACTGAGCTACCGGCCCCACGAGGCGGCTGATTAGTCGCGGCGTTGCCGGGGGTCAAGGGCGAAAACGAGCGGCACTGGCAAATCGTGGGCCGTCGTCGTATATGCCGTCGGATGATGGACAGCCTTGCGCAGACCGGCCTGCCGTTCATGAAAATGCATGGTGCGGGCAATGATTTCGTGGTGATCGACTCGCGCGGGCGCGGGGCGGTGATGACGGCTGGCCTCGCGCGTGCGCTGGGCGACCGGAATCGCGGGGTCGGCTTCGACCAGCTGGCCGAGATCACCGATGCAGACGGGGCCGATTTCGGGCTGGTGTTCTGGAACAGTGATGGCAGCCAGGCGGGGGCCTGCGGCAATGCCACCCGCTGCGTGTCCGATTACATGATGCGCGACCTTGGGGTCGATGCCGTGTCGCTGGTGACGGCACGGGGCACCCTGCGGGCCGAGCGCGCGGCCGATGGCCGGGTCTGGGTCAACATGGGCCAGCCGCAGCTGGACTGGGCGCAGATCCCCCTGGCGCATGAGGTCGATCACCTGCATCTGCCGCTGCCGGGCGATCCGGTGGCCGTCGGCATGGGCAATCCGCATTGCGTGCATTTCGTCCAGAACGCAGAGGGCGTCGACCTGGCCGCGCTGGGGCCGAAGATCGAGCATGACCCGCTGTTTCCCCAGCGGACCAACGTGGAATTCGCCGAACTGCTCTCGCCCTGCCGCATGCGGATGCGGGTGTGGGAGCGGGGGACCGGGATCACTCTGGCCTGCGGCTCTGGCGCTTGCGCCGTGGCGGTGGCGGCGCATCTGCGGGGGATGATCGGTCCCCGCGTCGCGCTGGAGGTCGATGGCGGAGTGCTGGAGGTCGACTGGCGCGACGATGGCGTCTGGCTGACCGGCCCGGTGGCGCGGGTCTTCGACGGGGTGCTGTCGGCAGACCACGTGGCGGCAAACAGATGAACGTTGCCCCGAAGCCGCCGGTCTTCGCCACGCTGGGTTGCCGCCTGAATGCCTATGAGACCGAGGCGATGAAGGAACTTGCCGCCGCGGCAGGTCTGTCCGAGGCGGTGATCGTCAACACCTGCGCCGTGACCGGCGAGGCCGTGCGGAAGGCCAAGCAGGAAATCCGGCGGCTGTCGCGCGAAAATCCCGGCGCGGCGATCATCGTCACCGGCTGCGCGGCGCAGACCGAGCCCGAGACCTTCGCCGCCATGCCCGAGGTGACGCGGGTCGTCGGCAACCACGAGAAGATGCAGGCCGAGACCTGGCGCGGCATCGCGGCCCCCGACCTGATCGGGGCGACCGAGAAGGTTCAGGTCGATGACATCATGTCGGTGCGCGAGACGGCGGGCCATCTGATCGACGGCTTCGGGCGACACCGGGCCTATGTCCAGGTCCAGAACGGTTGCGACCACCGCTGCACCTTCTGCATCATTCCCTATGGCCGGGGAAACTCGCGGTCGGTGCCGGCCGGGGTGGTGGTCGAGCAGATCAGCCGGCTGGTGGATCGCGGTTTCAACGAGGTGGTGCTGACCGGGGTGGACCTGACCTCTTGGGGGGCTGACCTGCCGGGCGAGCCGCGTCTGGGCGATCTGGTGCGGCGGATCCTGAAGCTGACCACGGTGCCGCGGTTGAGGATCAGTTCGATCGATTCCATCGAGGCCGACCCCGCGCTGATCGAGGCGATCGCGACGGAACCGCGGCTGATGCCGCACCTGCACCTGTCGTTGCAGGCGGGGGATGATCTGATCCTGAAGCGGATGAAGCGGCGGCATCTGCGGGACGATGCGATCCGGTTCTGCGCCGAGGTGAAGGCCTCGCGGCCCGAGATGGTCTTCGGGGCCGACATCATCGCGGGCTTCCCGACCGAGACCGAGGCGATGTTCCAGCGGTCGCTGGACCTGGTGGCAGAGTGCGGACTGACGTTCCTGCATGTCTTCCCCTTCTCGCCCCGCAAGGGGACGCCCGCGGCACGGATGCCGCAGGTCCGCGGGCCAGAGATCAAGGAGCGGGCGGCGCGGCTGCGGGCTCTGGGGGACCGGGTTCTGCGGGATCATCTGTCCGGGCAGGTGGGCCGGGTCCACCGGGTGCTGACCGAGGGTGCCCAGGTCGGGCGGACCGAAGGATTCGCGGAAGTGGCCTTTGCCGCCGACCAGCCGGAGGGGACAATCCTGGACGTCCGGGTGACAGGCCAGGACGGGGTGCGACTGCTGGCCTGACCCGGCCAGGGCAGAGAATCCGGCATCCGCGTCCTTGGGCAAAGGCGCTGGCCCGGAACGGGGCGGCAGGCCGGGCGACCCAGCGGTCTGCTGACCCTGGCGTCCTGTCTCGCGCCCGAAGGCGAAAGCTCAGGGAAGCTCGGCAATCACCGCCCGCGCGGCAGAGGCTGGGTCCTTCGCCTGCCAGATCGGGCGGCCCACGACGATGTGGTCGGCGCCATCGGTGACGGCCTGATGCGGGGTCGCAATGCGCTTCTGGTCGCCGACGGCCGCGCCCGAGGGGCGGACTCCGGGCGTGACGATCAGCTTGCCGCGCGCCTCGGGCAGGGCGCGGATCAGCGCGGCCTCTTGCGGGCTGGCGATGACGCCGTCGGCCCCCGCTTGCAGCGCGCGGGCGGCGCGCTCCAGGGTGATCTGGTGGATGTCGCCGGGCTTGATCAGGTTCGCGTCCAGGTCGGCGCGGTCAAGCGAGGTCAGGATGGTGACGGCCAGGATCTGCATCCCGGTGCCGCCCTTGCCCGTCGCCGCCGCAGTGACCACCTGCGGGTCGCCGTGCACGGTCAGGAAGTCGAGGTCGTATTGCGCCAGACCGCGGACGGCGGTCTCGATCGTGGCACCGATGTCGAACAGCTTCATGTCCAGGAAGATGCGCTTGCCCTGTTCGTGCTTCAGCTCGTTCGCCAGCGCCAGGCCCCCGCCCGTCAGCATCCCCAGTCCGATCTTGTAGAAGCTGGCGGCGTCGCCGATGCGGGCGACGAGGTCCAGCCCCTGCACCACGTTCGGCACGTCAAGGGCGACGATCAGTCGGTCATCTGCGGTCATGCGGGCCTCCGGGGTTCGCGGCGGTTTGACGGGGCGGGGCAGGGCTGTCAAGACTGGCGCGAAAACGGGGTGAGGGATGATCCTGGCATTCGACATCGGCGGCAGCCGGATCAGGGCGGCGGTCTGGGACGGGGCGCTGCGGCCCCTGGGCGAGGTCGCGACCCCGCTGGGCGACGCAGCGGCGTTCACGGCGGCGATTGCCGGGTTCGTCGCAAGGGGCGTGACGGGGATCGCGATTTCCATCGCTGGCGTGGTCGATCCGGCGACGGGCGTGGGGAAGGTGGCGAACATCCCGGCCATCGACGGGCTGGCGCTGGGGCCGCAGCTGCAGGCGGCGACCGGGCTGCCGGTCCTGGTCCTGAACGACGCCGACTGTTTCGCGCTGGCCGAGGCCGGTCATGGTGCAGGCCGGGGGCACAGGTCGGTCTTCGGGGTGATCCTGGGCTCGGGCGTCGGAGGCGGGCTGGTGATCGAGGGCCGGGTGCTGACCGGCGCAGGCGGCTATGCCGGGGAATGGGGGCATGGCCCGGTGATCCGGGGCGAGTTCGCCTTTCAGTGCGGCTGCGGGCAGGTCGGCTGCGTGGACACCGTCGGAGGGGCCCGCGGGCTGGAGCGGCTGCACCGCAAGCGGACCGCCGAGCTTCTGGGCGCCGAGGCGATCATCGCCGCCTGGATGGCCGGTGAGGCCGAGGCGGGCGAAACGATGTCGATCTGGCGCGATCTGGTGGCTGGCCCTCTGGCGATGGTGCTGAACGTCATCGGTGCGGATGTGGTGCCGGTCGGCGGCGGGTTGTCGCGGGCACCTGGACTGGTGCGCTATCTGGACGAAGCCGTTCGAGTGCGCATGCTGCGGCGGACGAAGGGGCCGCTGCTGCTGCCCGCCGAATGCGGCGCGGACGCGGGCCTGCTGGGCGCGGCGATGGCAGGGGTCTCGGAATGGGGCTCGAAATGGGAATAGTGCTGGAGGTCTGCGTCGACACCGCCGAGGGATTGGCCCAGGCCGTCGCGGGCGGCGCCGACCGGATCGAGCTTTGTGCGGCGCTGGCGCTGGGGGGGCTGACGCCTTCGGCCGGGCTGGTCGGCCTGGCGGCGGGCTGCGGCGTGCCGGTGGTGGCGATGATCCGGCCCCGCGCGGGGGATTTCGTCTGGTCCCAAGCCGAGGTCGGGATGATGGTGGCCGAGATCGTCGCGATGCAGGCGGCCGGGCTGGCGGGTGTCGTGCTGGGGGCCAGCCTGCCTGACGGGCGTCTGGACCTGCCGGTGCTGCGGCGGTTGGTGGACGTGGCGCCTGGGATGGAACTGGTCCTGCACCGCTGCATCGACCTGGTGCCGGACATGGGCGCCGCACTGGAACAGGCGGTGGACCTGGGCTTTCACCGCATTCTGACTGCGGGTGGCGAGACGACGGCCGAGGCCGGGGCAGCGCGGATTGGCGCGCTGGTGTCCCAGGCGGCGGGGCGGATCACGGTGATGCCGGGGTCGGGGGTGAACCCTCGGAATGCGGCGTTGCTGAAGGGGCTTGGCATCACCCAGATTCACGCGTCATGTTCGGCCTCGACACCGGTGACGGGCCGGGTGGTCGAGATGGGCTTTGCGTCGGCCGTGCAGCGGCAGACCCATTCCGATGCGGTGCGGGCCTTGGCGAAGGCGCTGGAGTAGGAGCAGGTGATGGAGTTGAGGCTGGACTATGATCGCCCGGAAGATGGTCCGGGGTCAGGCCCGCTGACCGTGGGCTGGTTCCTGGCACAGGACAAGGGCGCGGTGCTGTATGACCCGCCCGAACGGGTGCAGATCCGCCCGCCGAACAAGGCGCATGCCAAGTCCGCCAGCCGCTGCCCGGCGGTGATCCAGCTGGAAAGCCGGTATTTTCTGGTGAAATGCCCGTTCGACCTGCAGATCGGGTTTCAGCGCGACGACAAGGGCAAGCCGGTTCTCGTCAACCGGGCCGGGGCGAACAGCCCGATCCGGTCGTCGAAGCTGAACGAGGTCCTGACCCTGGTTTCGGAGCCGGAGTGGCGCTTTCCCGACCGCCCGACGATCCAGTTGCACCTGCCCTACTACTTCATCGCCGACGAGATGGTCTACCTGACCCAGCTTGCCGCCTTTGCGCATTACCGGCCCGATCCGCTGCCCGGCACGATCTTCGGCGGGCGCTTCCCGATCTCGATCTGGCCGCGGCCCCTGATGTGGGCCTTCGAATGGCACGAGCCGCAGAAGGACCTGATCCTGCGCCGGGGCGAGCCCCTGTTCTATGTGCAGTTCGAGGGGATGGACCCCGCGCGGTCCGTGCAGGTGGTCGAGGCCGAGCGGACAGCCGAAGTGCAGGCCTATCTGGAAAAGATCTCGGGCGTTGTGAACTATGTGAACCAGACGTTCAGCCTGTTCAAGGCGGCGGAAGGGTTGCGCCCGAAGAAGCTGCTGGTCGCGAAGGCCCGCGAGTGAGTGCCTGTGGCTGGCCTCGGGGGGTTTCACACCCCCCGACCCCCGTGGGATATTTGCGCCAGTATGAAAGCGCTGTTCGAAAAAAGCTGGAGAAATTGCATGCGCAGCATCATCGAGACCTACCAGGTCGCCTCGGGCCGCGTGACCGAGGTGCTGGCGGTGGAAGGGCGCATCGAGGCGCCGAACTGGGCTCCGTCGGGCGACTGGCTGCTGGTGAACGGGGACGGGCGGCTTTTTCGGGTGCCGTTGGACAAGCCCGCTTTGGCACCCGTGCCGTCGGGCGCGGCGGTGCAGTGCAACAATGACCACGGGATCAGCCCGGATGGGCAGACAATCATCCTCTCCTCGCATCACGAAGGCGCAGGGTCGCAGGTCTATGTGATGCCGGTGACGGGGGGCGAGCCGGTGAAGGTGTCGCCGGAGAGCCCGAGCTGGTGGCACGGGGTGTCGCCGGATGGGAAGGTGCTGACCTATGTCGCGGCGCGGGGCGAGCCGAAGGTGATCGACGTCTACACGCTAGTGCCGGGGCAGGCGGAGACGCGGTTGACCAACGGGGAAGGGCATTGCGACGGGCCGGACTTCAGCCCGGACGGAAGCCGCATCTACTATAACTGCGACCGGACCGGACAGGCGCAGATCTGGGTGATGGCGGCGGATGGGTCCGACCAGCGCCAGCTTTTCGAGGATGGCTTTGTCAACTGGTTTCCGCACCCGTCACCCGACGGGCGGCATCTGCTGTATCTGGCCTATCCGCCCGGCACCACCGGCCATCCGGCGGATCTGTCGGTGGCGTTGGTCCTGTGCGACCCCGAGGGCGGCAATCGCCGCCGGGTGCGCGAGTTCATCGGCGGTCAGGGGTCGATCAATGTGCCCTGCTGGGCACCCGACAGCAGCGCCTTCGCCTATGTCCGCTACGAACCCTAGGCCGGACGCAGGCCGCTGAGGCCTTTCGGCGCCTTGGGCTTCGGCTCCGGCGGCGGCAGGTCCACCGTTGCCAGCAGCGGCTGCAGGTGGCGCGGGTCGCCCCAGACCGAGATATAGACCTCGGGCGGGAAGCCGTTCGCCAGATGCTCGGGCGTCAGGTCGATGATGCGCACCCGCAGGTCGTCGCCATGCGCCAGCGAGGGGGCCACGATCTCTTCGGCCATCGGGCCGAGATAGCCCATCAGCCCCTCGCGGTGGTGCGGGATCAGGCCCAGGATGGGCCGCTTCAGCCGGGCGAAGACGCCGATGCGGCCGTCCGAGAGCCGCTCCAGTCGGGCGCTGTCGCCGATGGACAGGCCGGTGCGCGCGACATGGATCACCAGGTCCTCTACCGGGGCCTTGTGGATCAGGGGGAGTTTTGCATCGCTCATGGGACGGGCCTTTCCAAGGTCGAAGTCCAAGGATGGGTGCGGGGGCCGACAATGCAAGGCACCGTTGAGCCAGGCGCCGAACGGCTGCCTGAACCCGCCGACCGGGCGACAGTCGATCGGCAAGGAAAGGCCGAAAACTTCAAAATCCGGGAGCTGTGGATTTTGCGCATGCGGGGATTGCAAAGTTTTCGGACCGCGCCCAGATGAAGGGCAAGGCCTTCACGGGGTGTGCTGGATGACCGGGCACCGCAGGCAGGGCGCTTCACCAGAGGAGAATGCCGATGAATTTGGAGAAATTCACGGAGCGGTCGCGCGGGTTCCTTCAGGCCGCCCAGACCATTGCGATGCGGGAAAGCCACCAGCGCGTGCTGCCCGACCATTTGCTGAAGGCACTTATGGATGACGACCAGGGTCTGGCCGCGAACCTGATCCGCAAGGCGGGCGGCGCGCCCGAGCAGGTCAATGCCGCGGTCAATGCCGCGCTTGCCAGGCTGCCCAAGGTCACCGGCGGCGATGCGCAGACCTATGTCGACCCGCAGCTGGTCCGGGTGCTGGACGAGGCGGAAAGCGTGGCGAAGAAGGCGGGCGACAGCTTTGTCCCGGTCGAACGCCTGCTGACCGCGCTGGCGCTGGTGAACACCCGCGCGAAGGACGCGCTGACGGCGGGGGCGGTGACGGCCCAGGGGCTGAACACGGCGATCAACGAGGTCCGCAAGGGGCGGACGGCGGACAGTGCTTCCAGCGAGGACACGATGGAGGCGCTCAAGAAATATGCCCGCGACCTGACCGAGGCGGCCCGCGACGGCAAGATCGACCCGATCATCGGCCGTGACGAGGAGATCCGCCGCGCGATGCAGGTGCTGTCGCGCCGCACGAAGAACAACCCGGTGCTGATCGGGGAACCCGGCGTCGGCAAGACCGCCATCGCCGAGGGCCTTGCGCTGCGCATCGTCAACGGCGACGTGCCGGAATCCTTGCGCAACAAGAAGCTGATGGCGCTGGACATGGGCTCCCTGATCGCGGGGGCCAAGTATCGCGGCGAATTCGAGGAGCGGCTGAAGGCCATCCTGAAGGAGATCGAGGCGGCGGCGGGCGAGATCATCCTGTTCATCGACGAGATGCATACCCTTGTCGGCGCGGGGAAATCCGAAGGCGCCATGGATGCGGCGAACCTGATCAAGCCGGCTCTGGCGCGGGGCGAGCTGCACTGCATCGGTGCCACCACGCTGGACGAATATCGGAAGCACGTCGAGAAGGACGCGGCCCTGGCCCGTCGCTTCCAGCCGGTCTTTGTCAGCGAGCCGACCGTGGAAGACACCGTCAGCATCCTGCGCGGGATCAAGGAGAAGTACGAGCTGCACCACGGGGTGCGGATCACCGATGCGGCGCTGGTGGCGGCGGCGACCCTGAGCCACCGCTACATCACCGACCGGTTCCTGCCCGACAAGGCGATCGACCTGGTCGATGAGGCCGCCAGCCGCCTGCGGATGGAGGTGGATTCGAAGCCCGAGGAGTTGGACGCCCTGGACCGCCAGATCCTGCAATACCAGATCGAGACCGAGGCGCTGAAGAAGGAAGACGACGTGGCGTCGAAGGACCGGCTGGACAAGCTGGAGCGCGAGCTGGCCGACCTGCAGCAGAAGTCTTCCGAGATGACGGCGAAGTGGCAGGCCGAACGCGACAGTCTGGAGGCGGCACGCACGCTGAAGGAAAAGCTGGACACAGCCCGGGCCGAGTTGGAAGGCGCCAAGCGCGAGGGCAACTTCGCCAAGGCGGGTGAGCTGCAGTACGGCCGCATCCCGCAACTGGAAAAGGACCTGGCCGAGGCCGAAGCCCGCGAGGGGCAGGCCCTGGTCGCCGAGGCCGTCCGCCCCGAGCAGATCGCCGAGGTGGTGGAACGCTGGACCGGAATTCCGACCACGAAGATGCTGGAGGGCGAGAAGGAAAAGCTGCTCAAGATGGAAGAGGAGCTTGGCCGTCGCGTCGTGGGCCAGCGGGCAGCGGTCGAAGCCGTGTCGCGGGCGGTGCGGCGGTCACGGGCCGGGCTGTCGGATGAAAACCGGCCGCTGGGGTCGTTCCTGTTCCTGGGCCCGACCGGCGTTGGCAAGACCGAGCTGACCAAGGCCTTGGCCGAGTACCTCTTTGACGACGACAGCGCGATGGTCCGCATCGACATGTCCGAGTTCATGGAGAAACATTCCGTCAGCCGCCTGATCGGCGCGCCTCCGGGCTATGTCGGCTATGACGAGGGTGGGGTGCTGACCGAAGCCGTGCGGCGGCGGCCCTATCAGGTCGTCCTCTTCGACGAGGTCGAGAAGGCGCACCCGGACGTGTTCAACGTGCTTTTGCAGGTGCTGGACGACGGTCGGTTGACCGATGGCCAGGGCCGGACGGTGGACTTCAAGCAGACGCTGATCATCCTGACCTCGAACCTGGGCGCACGGGCCTTGTCCGAGCTGCCCGAAGGGGTGGATGCCAGCGGCGCGAAGGCCGAGGTGATGGAGGCGGTCCGGCAGCACTTCCGGCCCGAATTCCTGAACCGGCTGGATGAACAGATCATCTTCGACCGGCTGAACCGGGGCGACATGTCGGGCATCGTGGAAATCCAGCTGCGGCGTCTGGAGGCACGACTGGCGGCGCGGAAGATCATCCTGGACCTGGACGACACCGCGAAGGCCTGGCTGGCCGACGAAGGCTATGACCCGGTCTTTGGCGCGCGGCCGCTGAAGCGGGTGATCCAGCGCCAGCTGCAGGACCCGCTGTCGGAAATGCTGTTGGCCGGAGAAATCCTCGATGGCAGCGTGATCCGCGTGACCGCCGGACCGGAAGGCCTGATCATCGGCGACCGCGTGGTGCAAAGCCGCCGGGAGCGTCCGCAGTCGGCGGTGGTACACTGAGGCGCAGTGCGCGCACGCTTCACTGTCCGGCCATCATCGCTTCGGGCCTAGCCGCGCAGGGCGGGAAGGCCGATGCCGGTCGCCTCGAACCCGCCATCGACGGCGATGGTCTGGCCCGTGACGTAGGAGGCGCGGGGCGAGCAGAGGAAGTGGATGACCTCGGCGATCTCGTCCTCGGTTCCGTAGCGGTTCAGCGGGATCGCATCGTGGTAGGCGGCGGTGATCTGCGGCGAATGGACGGCCATCGCCAGCTTGGTGCGCACCGGCCCGGGGGCGACGCAATTCGCGCGGATGCCATGTTCGCCAAGTTCGACCGCCTGCTGCTGGGTCAGATGGATCACCGCTGCCTTCGAGGTGCCATAGGCCACGCGCAGGGTCGAGGCCCGCAGACCCGAGATCGAGGCGATGTTCACGATGGCACCGCGTGTCGCCTTGAGAGCAGGAAGGGCGGCCTGCGAGACCAGGAAGACGCCGTCAAGATTGGTGTCCATCACCCGGCGCCAGCGGGCGAAGTCGGTCTGTTCGACCGGGCCGAAATCGGCCACGCCCGCATTGTTGATCAGGGCGTCAACTCGGCCGAACCGGGCAAGACCGGCGGCGATCATCGCCGAAACCTGATCCGGGGCGGACACATCGACGACCACGGACAGCACCCCGTCCAGAGCCTCGGCAGCCGCATGGACGGCTTCCTCGTCGCGGTCGCCCATAACGACGGTCCAGCCATCGGCCAGGAAGCGGCGCGTCGTGGCAAGGCCGATGCCGCGCGCGGCACCGGTAATGAGGGCAGTTCTTTCGGTCATCAGGCACCTCCGGTCAGGCCAGAGGGTGCCGCGCGTCCGGCGATTGTGCAACCGCTATCGGATGCGGGCGGGCAAGGGCCGGGCTGAAGGCCCGGCCCGCCAGGGTTCACTTCGGCAGAAGCACCCGATCGATGACGTGGATCACCCCGTTCGACGCCGTGATGTCCGCCGTGGTCACGCGGGACTTGTTGACCTTGACGCCGTTCCGTCCGTCGATGTGGACGGTTTGGCCCTGCACCGTGGCGACGTCCATCCGCTTTCCGGCAAGCTGGTCCGAGGTCACGGCACCGGGGACGACATGGTAGGTCAGGATCTTGACCAACTGGTCCTTGTTCTCGGGCTTCAGCAGGTCCTCGACGGTCCCGGCCGGCAGGGCTGCGAAGGCGGCGTTGGTCGGGGCGAAGACGGTAAAGGGGCCATCGCCCTTCAGCGTGTCGACCAGGCCAGCGGCGCTGACGGCGGCGACGAGGGTGGAGAAATCTTCATTCGAAGACGCGATGTCGACGATATCCGGCTCGGTCTGCGCCGGAACGCAGGCGGCGATCAGCGCGGTGGCCGAGACGGCTGCGGCCAGGCGGAAAAGAGTGCGGCGGTTCATTGCGGTGTCCCCTGTTTGTTGAAAAGGAAAGGGGCGCCGAAGCGCCCCCCCTTGGTCGATCAGCCTTCCGGCGGCAGGATGACGGAATCGATCACGTGGATCACGCCGTTCGACGCCGCGACGTCCGGGGACGAGATGACGGCGCCGTTCACTTTCGGCCCGCCTTCCAGCGTGATGGTGACGTTCGCGCCCTGCACGGTCGCCGCGGTCATGCCTTCGGTCAGGTCGGTGGACATCACCTTGCCCGGCACGACGTGGTAGGTCAGGATCGAAACCAGCTTGTCCTTGTTCTCGGGCTTCAGCAGGTCCTCGACGGTCCCGGCCGGCAGAGCCGCAAAGGCCGCATCGGTCGGCGCGAAGACGGTGAACGGGCCTTCGCCCTTCAGCGTCTCGACCAGGCCGGCAGCCGTCAGCGCGGCGGCCAGCGTGTTGAACGAGCCTGCGGCAACGGCGGTGTCGACGATGTCCTTCGAGTGGCCGTCAGCGAAAGCGGGCATCGCGAAGGCGGTGGCGGCGGTCAGGGCCAGGAAAGTTCTGCGGATCATAGGGTCACTCCGTTTGATCGTGATCGGTCATGCCGTCATTGGCGAGGGGTATAGGGACCGGATGCGACATTGGATCATGCCGATTTTCGCGTGAGGGTGGCTTGACCGGGGCCGATGCCGCCCTAAGCCCGGCCGTTTCGCGATTTCCAGTCAAACGACTGTGAGCAAAGTTCAGACTTCGTGACCCGACCGGGCAATGTTTCACGCATCTGGCGGACACGTGACGCGGTTTGTTTTTGCCTTTCATGCCGATTGACGCATGTTTGGCAGACCTTCAACCCGGAGCCCGCCATGCGCCTGACCTGGTCCGATGTGACGCCCAAGCCCCTGTGGCTGACCCGCCGGCAGCTGATGGCCGGGGGTGGCGCCTTGCTGGCCACTCCCGCCCTGGCGAAGATCGAGGCCGCGAAAAGCCCCTATTCGACCGACGAGGCGCCGAACAGCTTCGAGGACATCACCACGTACAACAACTTCTACGAGTTCGGCACCGGCAAGGGCGACCCGGCAGAATATGCGGGCGCGCTGACGGTGGACCCCTGGTCGATCGTGATCGACGGGATGGTCGACAGGCCCGGCACCTATGACCTTGCCGACGTGGTCAAGGGTCAGCCGCTGGAGGAACGCATCTACCGCTTCCGCTGCGTCGAGGCCTGGTCGATGGTCATCCCCTGGATCGGGTTCCAGCTTTCCGGCCTGCTGGACCGGGTGGGGGTTCAGCCCGGCGCGAAGTTCGTCGCCTTTGAAACCCTGGTGCGGCCGGAAGAGATGCCGGGCGTGGCGTCTCCGTTCATCGACTGGCCCTATCGTGAGGGCTTGCGGCTGGACGAGGCGATGCATCCGCTGACCATCCTTGCGACGGGACTTTATGGCGAAGCGATGCCAAGGCAGAACGGCGCGCCGATCCGGCTGGTGGTGCCGTGGAAATACGGGTTCAAGTCGATCAAGTCGATCGTGCGGATCAGCCTGGTGGACACCCTGCCGCCCACGACCTGGAACATGCTTCAGCCGTCCGAGTACGGCTTCTATTCCAACGTGAACCCCAAGGTGGACCATCCGCGCTGGAGCCAGGCCTCGGAGCGCCGGATCGGCGCGGGCCTCTTCGGCGGGCGGCAGGACACGCTGATGTTCAATGGTTACGAGGCCGAAGTGGCGTCGCTATATGCCGGACAGGACCTGGCGGCAGACTTCTGATGGATCGGCTGAACACCCTGGCGCGCCGGGTGCCGACCTGGGCGGTCTACGGGCTGGGGCTGGTGCCGCTGGGCGTTCTGATCTGGGGCGCGATGTTCGGCGGGCTTGGCCCCGATCCGGTGAAAGCGATCGAGCGGGGTCTGGGAGAACGCGGATTGCAGTTCCTGCTGGCGTCGCTGGCGATCACGCCCCTGCGTCGGGTTGGTCTGAACCTTCTGCGGTTTCGCCGCGCGCTGGGGCTGCTCGCCTTTCTCTATGTAAGTCTGCACCTGCTGGCGTGGGTCTGGCTGGATATGGGCCTGCGCTGGAGCGAGGTGCTGGCGGACCTGACCAGGCGGCCCTTTGTGATTCTGGGGATGATCGGGTTCCTGGTGATGATTCCCCT
>Ga0208610_100053_pt1:0-2500 | contig 50557 bp, 46 predicted proteins | sample SubbioR11Jul_8A2_FD_184815 | JGI IMG/M metagenome (GOLD analysis project Ga0208610, IMG submission 184815) | Serpentinite rock and fluid subsurface biosphere microbial communities from McLaughlin Reserve, California, USA - CR11Jul_8A2 (SPAdes) | ecosystem: Environmental > Terrestrial >... | reverse complement strand
TGGACTCAGCGAAATTGAACTGTGTGTCAAGATGCACACTACCCGCGGTTAGACGGAAAGACCCCATGAACCTTTACTCCAGCTTTGCACTGGTATCAGGATTGTGATGTGCAGGATAGGTGGTAGGCATTGAAGCGGGGACGCCAGTCTTCGTGGAGCCTCCCTTGAGATACCACCCTTCGCCATCTTGATATCTAACCGCGGCCCGTTATCCGGGTCCGGGACCCTGCATGGTGGGGAGTTTGACTGGGGCGGTCGCCTCCCAAATTGTAACGGAGGCGCGCGATGGTTGGCTCAGACCGGTCGGAAATCGGTCGTTGAGTGCAATGGCAGAAGCCAGCCTGACTGCAAGACTGACAAGTCGAGCAGAGACGAAAGTCGGTCATAGTGATCCGGTGGTCCCAAGTGGGAGGGCCATCGCTCAACGGATAAAAGGTACTCTGGGGATAACAGGCTGATGATGCCCAAGAGTCCATATCGACGGCATCGTTTGGCACCTCGATGTCGGCTCATCTCATCCTGGGGCTGGAGCAGGTCCCAAGGGTATGGCTGTTCGCCATTTAAAGAGGTACGTGAGCTGGGTTTAGAACGTCGTGAGACAGTTCGGTCCCTATCTGCCGTGGGTGCAGGAGACTTGAGAAGAGTTGACCCTAGTACGAGAGGACCGGGTTGAACGAACCACTGGTGGACCAGTTATCGTGCCAACGGTAGTGCTGGGTAGCTATGTTCGGACAGGATAACCGCTGAAGGCATCTAAGCGGGAAGCCCCCTTCAAAACAAGGTCTCCCTTGAGGGCCGTGGAAGACGACCACGTCGATAGGCCAGAGGTGTAAGTGCGGCAATGCATTCAGCTGACTGGTACTAATTGCCCGATTGGCTTGATCTGATCCGGTAACAGCAAGGCAATAGCCATGCCGTTCGGATCGTCAGAAGCACGTAAACAACCTACGAAACCTGGAACAACACTGATGTTTGGGCGCGCCCAGCTCTGCGAGGCCCCGGATCAAGTCCGGGGCGGAGAAGAGACAGGGCGAGCCCGGTCTCTTCTCCGGTCTGGTGGTCATAGCAGGCATAAAACTCCCGATCCCATCCCGAACTCGGCCGATAAGTGTGCCTACGCCAATGGTACTGCGTCTCAAGACGTGGGAGAGTAGGTCACCGCCAGACCTGAAAAGAGACACCTCACTCCAAAGCGATACCAATACCGGTCCGAAACCATCCTCGGACATACCCTGGCGCGGGGTGGAGCAGCCCGGTAGCTCGTCAGGCTCATAACCTGAAGGCCGCAGGTTCAAATCCTGCCCCCGCAACCAAAAAACCGTTGGATAACAAAGACTTGAAATCCGACAAAAACACTTGTGTATAGACACTCGCGTTTTACCTCAACGCCACCTCAACGTTTGACGAGTCCCCCTGAAAAGCGGGGGCTTTTTGCGCTTGGGGCACCGTTGAAACCGTCGCCCTGATCTGCTAGATGACTTGGTCATACCATGGAGGCGCGGATGACCGTCAAAACCACCCTCAGCTTTACCGACCGCCACCACCAGTTCCTGTCGGACAAGGTGGGGCAGGGCGTGTTCGCAACGCAGAGTGCTGCAGTCGCGGCCGCTCTCGAGCAGATGATGCAGGACGAACAGGAACGTGACATCGCCCTCTCGGCCATTGCGCAAGAAATCCGCGTCCGGATGGAAACACCACGCGAAGCCTTCATCGACCAGGACGATGCCTTTGCTGCTGCTCGCCGCACGATCGGGGCGGCCCGTGGCGCGTGAACTATCGCATCCGATACCATCCCCTCGTCGCGCGTGACCTTGACGCCATAGCGCGCTGGATCCTCGATTACGCCGGTCCCGACGCGGCTGCGCGAAAGCTAGCCGAGATCGAGGCAGCTGTTGCCACGTTGAGAGCTACGCCGCAAAAGGGTAGCCTGAGAGATGATATCGCGCCCGGTCTGCGTGCCATCCCAGCGGGGCGCAAAGCCGTTATTGCCTTCGTTGTTGACGATGACGCTGCCGAAGTGCTCGTCTACGCTGTTACCTATGGGGGCGCGGATTGGGCCATGCGCAGCAGCGCGCGCAGCCGGTGACGGGTCTTGGCCAAACGCGGCCGGTCATGCCCCCCAAGCGTCAAGGGTCGCGCGTCAGACGCCGTCGCGCGCGATTATGCCGACTGCGGCAAGCTGGGCGATCTTGGCCGCGTCGTTGACCGTGCCTTCGTAGGCAAGGCCCCCGCGAGACACGATCGAGGGGCCACGGGCGACGACGATGCCGACGGCGTCGGCCAGCATGGCATTCACCGGATAGAGCAAGACCGCAACGGCGACGTGTGCGCCATCTGCACCTATCCTTCAAACTAGTCGATCAGGCGGTTCAGCGTATCTGTCCGGTTTCCCCGCTCTGACGACGTGATGGAGTGCCTGCTAGATGTCCACCATCGGAAGTGGACATCTTGAGGTAAGCGATGGCGGGCAAGAAGGGCCAGAAGAAGCGGGTCTGGTCAG